>LNAP01000227.1_pt1 | contig 121045 bp, 122 predicted proteins | sample 602601 | NCBI WGS metagenome assembly LNAP01 (sample SAMN02440304, study PRJNA202911) | soil metagenome | biome: Subtropical and temperate rainforests or woodlands; isolation source: soil samples (1 kg each in a 20% v/v slurry with milli Q water) were... ... | reverse complement strand
AAGTCAGCTTGTAATCGTGAATCGATACTAGGCTCCATCAACCGGGACATCTCGCCTCGGGACTTTGGAGATCGATATGACTACTCAGAACCTCAGCGGCAAAGTGGCTTTGATCCAAGGCGGTTCCCGCGGCATCGGCGCTGCCATCGTCAAACGCCTGGCCGCTGAAGGCGCGACAGTCGCCTTTACCTACGTAAGCTCCACGGCGAAGGCCGAAGAACTGCAGAACAGCATCACCCAAGGCGGCGGCAAAGCCCTGGCGATCAAGGCTGACAGCGCTGACGCCGAGGCCATTCGCAACGCCGTGACGGCAACCGTAGAAGCGTTTGGCCAGCTGGATATCCTGGTTAACAACGCGGGTGTGCTGGCCGTCGCACCGCTGGAAGACTTCAAGCTCGAAGACTTCGACCAGACCCTGGCGATCAACGTACGCAGCGTGTTCATTGCCACCCAGGCTGCCGCCAGGCACATGACCGAAGGCGGTCGCATCATCAATATCGGCAGCACCAATGCCGACCGCATGCCCTTCGCGGGTGGTGGCCCGTACGCCATGAGCAAATCGGCGCTGGTTGGCCTGACCAAGGGCCTGGCCCGCGACCTCGGCCCCAAGGGCATCACCATCAATAACGTGCAACCGGGCCCGGTCGATACCGACATGAACCCTGCCCACGGCGACTTCGCCGACAGCCTGATCCCGCTGATGGCAGTGGGGCGCTACGGCAAAGTCGAAGAGATCGCCAGTTTCGTCGCCTACCTGGTCGGTCCCGAAGCGGGCTACATCACCGGTGCGAGCCTGACCATCGACGGTGGTTTTGGCGCTTGACCCTGTAGGAGCGAGCATGCTCGCGATGGTCGTCAACGATGACGAGGGAAACCTGACACCCAGCGGCGCTCTCAGGCTCATCGCGAGCATGCTCGCTCCTACAAATTTTGATCATCAGGCCCAATCGAGTGCTGGCAAGCCACAGGCGCTCGGCACGAACGCCTTCAGCGTTCGAAGAATGCCATCGGCGTGTGCGTACTTTTCATCGGCCATCGCCGCATCCGGAATCGCAATCGCCGTCATCCCCGCCGCCTTGGCCGCCGTGACACCGAACGGCGAGTCCTCGAACACCAGGCAATCGCGTGGCTCGATACCCAGGCGTCGTGCCGCCGTCAGGAAGATATCCGGCGCCGGTTTGGCCGCGCCGACTTCTGGATCATCAGCCGTGACGATGAAGTCGAACAAGGCGAACCAGTCGCGATGCAAGGTGGTTTTCTGGCCGAACGACTGGCTTGAGGAACTGGTTCCCACCGCAATAGGAATGTTGTGCGCCTTCAAGTGCCGAACCAGCTCTTGTGCTCCCGGCATCGCCTGCGCCGCAGGAAAACGCTCGCGCATCAGCGGCTCGCGAATCACCAGGAACTCTTCGGCGCTGATCGGCAAGTCCAGCGCCTGCACCACATAACTCGCCAGGTCACCTGCACCACGGCCAATGATGTTCTGCTTGACGCTCCAGTCGAACGTTCGGCCATAGCGCGCGGCAATCGTGGCCGTGACTTCGGTGTAAATCCCCTCGGTGTCCAGCAATAAGCCGTCCATATCGAAAATCACGGCCTTGATCGGGCCGAACTTCTTGAGCGGTGAATTCATCGCATCTGATCCGTTTTCATGACATCCCAGGCGGCTCTGGTACGGCCGGTCCTCGACAGGTTAAAGGTTTCAGCAGCATAACGAGCAGCCGTGGCCAAGAGCAACGGGCGCATGACGCAAAAAGCCCGGCAAATCGCCGGGCCCGGACAGCTTTACGCGCTGTTGATTTATGCCAGGCTAACCGCCCGCCTTGCCTGTCCCACTACTTTTGGCAGCACTATCTGATCCTCCAGACCCATTGCCAGAAGCGCTCCCCGTCGAACTGCCACCGCTGGTCGACCCGCTTCCCGTCTCCGGGCGGGTGGTGCTCCCATTGGCATCGCCTGCATTGCCATTCCTGATGGCGCCAGGCGGTAATGCGTTCTCAGTTCCAGAGCCTGCATTCATTTCAGTAGACGGCGGCATACCGCCCTTATCGACGGGCGCGTCGTTACCTGAGGATTGTGAAAATGCCACGCCTGAACCGATCGATAACAGACTAGCCACTGCCAGGGCCAACACGCTTGACCTGATCATGGACGTCTCCTTTTACCCGTTGCATACCTTGAGTCTGGCAGCAGTGCATCGGCAGGGTTGCCACTCATTCGACAGGCGGTCTCGGTCAGCTCGGCTCGCCGGATGCGTCCTCACCGGCGATGTCCGGATCGTCCGGGTCGACTTCGACATCAGAATCCGTGCGCTTGAGGTCATCGTTGGGGACCTGCTCGACACCGGGCTCGTCATCGGGAGGCCGCTGATCGCGACTCAGGGAATCGGTAGGTGAAGGCAGGGGGTATTCGGGGGTTTCGTCGATGTCGGCGACTTTCGGATCTGCGTTCATGGAGCACCTCGCAACGGACCTGAAAGGCAGGCCCTGACCGTTGGAGGCAGCGTCGATCGTCAGGTTCGATCAGGGAGACTATCGGTTATTTTGCCGATCGAATCCGTCAGTGATGTTTGTTCTTGTGTTTGTGCTTATGTTTGTGACCGCCGCCGGAGTGGGAGTCGCCATCGTCGCTTCCCAGGTTGTTGCCGACCGCACCACCGGCTGCACCACCCAGGCCTGCGCCAATAGTCGAACCGGTCCTGCCACCCAGGCTGTTGCCGATCACTGAACCGCCGGCTGAACCCAAGCCACCGCCTACCGCCGCTTCGGTGCGACTACCCTTGGGCGCACCGATCGCGCTACCGGCGGCGCCACCGACGCCGGCACCAATCGCAGCGCCCGTGCTGCCGCCCATTTGTCCACCTACCACGTTGCCCAGCGCACCACCAATACCGCCGCCAACGGCTGCGGTACCATCGCCTGCAGCCAGTGCGAATGGTGTAAACAACAATCCAAAAACAATTGCCGGTAACGTCAAGCGGTACTGCACTTCATTACCTTGGGTTTTCGGGGTCATGGCACGCCTCTTATTTATCGGGGGTATGTGAATTGGAGCCGTTAATTCCATAAACGTTCAAAAACGCAAAAGCCCGGCATCAAGCCGGGCTTTTGTTCACGACCCTTGGGGTATCAGTGACGCTTGTGACCGTTGGCCAGGTTGCTGCCTACGCCGCCGCCCAAGGCGCCACCCAGGCCTGCGCCGATGGTCGAACCGGTCTTGCCGCCCAGGCTGTTGCCGATCACCGAACCACCGGCAGCGCCCACGCCACCACCGATGGCGGCACTGGTACGGTGGCCTTTCTTGGCGGCAACCGCGCTGCCGGCTGCACCCGCAACCCCCGCACCAATCGCGGCACCGGTGCTGCCGCCCATGCTTCGGCCAACGACATTACCCAGCGCACCACCCAGGCCACCACCAAGGGCGGCTGTACCGTCACCGGCGATTGCACCTTGAGTAACCAGAAGACCCAGAACCAGAGCAGGCAGTGTGAAACGCATGACGAAAACCTCAAAAAATAGGGGGTGAAATTCAAAAGGGTCGAGATTGAATGCTTTAGAGGGAACAAAGTCCAGACATGCGCGCGCTCAACCTCGTTGTTCGCGACGGTTGGACAGCTTTTTTGGAAAAGGTTTTATCGCAGGCAAAAAAAAGCCCGCTGGGGAACGGGCAGGGTGTTGCGTCTAACGGATGGTTTGAGCCTACGTAGGGCCTTGTGAAAAGTTTGTGAAAACTTTCCAAATTAAATATTCGTTCAGATTCCGGGCACAAAAAACCCCGTTCGATGACGGGGTTGGCTCGCGGGTCATTTACTTGCTGGCCGGTTCTGTAAGCTTGGGCAGGAATTTTCCCTTCAACACTCGGCATGCCTTGGTCTTGATCTTGAGGACCTTGGCCTGATCTTCGCCAAAGCTGGCCACATACTCTGTCTGGCCGCATTGAACGTAGTTGTTGATCGGATATTCTGCGCCGTCGTCTTCGATGTACGGTTCAGTCATCGCTTCACCCCTCTCAAAAATACGGGATCGACACCGGCAAGCCCTTTGCCCGAAAAATATCGATCACCAAGGATTTTGAGACTAGCCGGTCATTAACGGACTTGTTGTTCAGACAAGCGAATGCCCGACGAATGGGCGAAGCCTGTCAGAGCAGTTTGACCGACACCGCAGTGTGATTGTGAGGCGACACATAAGAGTGGCAGTGCCCAGAGTAGGTTAAGATGCCAGCAAACCAGGCTCGCTGTGAGTAGCCCCGCATGACAGAAAACAGTCGGAACACCACCCGTCTGATCAAGAAATACCCGAATCGCCGTCTGTATGACACGCACACCAGCAGTCATCTGACCCTTGCGGATATACGCCAATTGGTCGTCGATAGAATTCCGTTCGAGGTGGTCGACGCCAAGACTGGCGAGAACCTGACCCGGAGTATTTTGCTGCAGGTCATTCTGGAAGCCGAAAGTGGCGGTCAGCCGATCTTCTCCAGTGAGATGCTGATGGGGATCATCCAGTTCTACGGTCCCTACCAAAGCGTCCTTGGCAGCTATCTGGACAAAAGCATCCAGACGGTCATCGACATCCAGTCCCAGACCGGCGCTCAGTCCTCCGAAACCTGGAGCGCGTTCATGCACCAGCAGGCACCGGTCATGCAGGATTTGATGCGCCAGTATGTCGACCAGTCAAAAGCGCTCTACCTGAACACCCAGAACCTCTTCGGAATGTTCGGCGCCGTGCCCCCAGGCAAGCCAGGTGCCGATGGCGGGCCGAAAAAAAATGGCGATGGGGAGTAACCCCCATCGCCATCCTGTAACCAGCCTGATCAGGCTTACTTGCTATCAGCCTTGCCACCAGCAGCGGTTTTGCCAACTGCAGCGGTCGCTGCGTCAAAGTTGCTCTGGGCAACGTCAGCAGCCTGTTTTACCGCTTTCTGTGCACTTTCAAAAACGGCACCGGCATTGGCCAGCGACGATTTGAACCCAGCCACGACAGGCTCGGAGCCAGCCGGTGCATTCTTGCTGATCACGTCAACAAACTCTCGCACCTGCTGGGTGCCTGCCTCGACCTGACGCGAGGTCAGCTTGGCGATTTCCGAGTGGGTATCGACAATCAGCGCCTGCACTTGACGGTTGTAATCAGCCAGGCGTTCGGCTTGCACATTTGGCTGGATGAAAGACGCCTGGAGCTCGGCGAATCCTTGTGGATCACGTACCGAAAGCAGCTTGCGAAAGCCCTCGAACTGCTCCTCGGTGGAGGCCTGCAGGGTCTTGAACTGCAACTGGCTCAGCTGCTCGACACTGGAAAAGATTTTGCCGCTGATTTGCTGCAGGAGGTCGAGGTTGGCTTTCTGAGCGTCTTGCAATTTTTCCGAGTTGAAAAAAGACATGCTTGAATCTCCTGGTTTGAAGGCCGACTCGGGCCTGAGGACGCGAGAGCGATCCTGCCGGTCATCGCGTTAGGGTTTATATTGCAGTGCACAATTTCTTTTGGCAACGATTTTTTGTGCACCGCACAAAAGACTTCCCTATCCTACGGATGTTCGCTATAGACTCCTACATGCCTATCGTCAGGAGATCACCATGGACCAGGAAGACATTAGTGCATCGCAACAGGAAAAACCCGCCTCACAACGCGGCCTGTGGGAACACCTGAGTCATCTGCAGCGCCTCAATGCGCTGAACGTCCTCGAGGCTGTGCGCCAACGCCAGAAAAAAACCCTCACGCCCCTGAAACGAGGCCAACTCAGACAACCTACTCCCGCTCAATGGCAGGAATATGTCATCGACTTCAGCCAACGCTGCCTGCTGTTCTGGGACACCCTGCGCCAGCGCGGCGACAACAGGCTGGCCCATGAACGCGCCGGGTATCCACTGTTGCTCAAGTTCGATCATGAAACCTTGATCGCTGGCCCTGATCTTGCGCGCCCGGTCAATTTTTCACTGCTGCGGATCCTCCCCGGCCCCGAGCAAGAAATCGACGGTAACAGCCAGCCGGTGATCATCATTGACCCGCGCGGGGGACATGGTTCGGGAATCGGTGGTTTCAAGCAGGATTCGATCATAGGTGAGAGCCTCAGGGCCGGGCACCCCACCTACTTCATCTCTTTCAGTCACTCGCCACAGCCTGGGCAAACCCTGGACGATATCGTCCAGGCCCAGGCCCGGTTCATCGAAGCCGTCAGCGCCCTGCACCCAGCCAACGACAAGCCGATCATCATCGGCAACTGCCAGGCCGGCTGGGCCTTGATGGGCCTGGCGGCCACACGACCGGAGCTACCCGGCCTGATCATTATCAACGGCGCCCCCTTGTCTTACTGGGCCGGCATCAATGGACGCAATCCCATGCGCTATACCGGCGGCCTGCTGGGTGGCGGCTGGATGGCTCGCCTTGGCAGCGACTTGGGCAATGGCCGATTTGACGGTACCTGGCTGGTCAGCAACTTCGAAAACCTCGACCCGGCCAACACCTATTGGGGCAAGTATTACCAGTTGTTCAGCCAGATCGACAGCGAGGCCGGGCGCTTCCTCGATTTCGAACGCTGGTGGGGTAGCCCGACCCTGCTCAATGGAGAAGAGATCGAGATGATTGTCGATGATCTGTTCATCGGCAACCAATTGTCGGGCCGTGCCGACCGCAAGAGTAACGGTATCGACCTGAAACGGATCGAAGTGCCGGTGGTGGTGTTCTGCTCCTACGGGGACAACATCACCCCTCCCCAACAGGCGTTGAACTGGATCGCCGATGTCTATTCCAGCGATCTCGCCTTGCAGGAGGCAGGCCGCACCATCGTCTACCTGCGGCATGCCAGCATCGGCCACTTGGGTATCTTTGTCTCGGGCCAGGTGGCGCGGCGCGAACACCGAGGGTTGCTAGGTGCGGTCGAAGCCATCAATGCGCTGCCGCCCGGGCTGCATGAGATGCTGATTGACGACCTGCCGGCCACTTCAGGCAGCGGTGACATGCAATACCGGGTGCATTTCCAATCAAGGCGAATTGCCGATATTCACGATGACCACGAGCCTGTCCGTGATGACGATCGCGAATTCTCTTCGGTCGTGCGCGCCTCTGAAATCAACAGTGCGTTTTACGACGGATCGATACGTCCGTGGCTGCGTCAGATCATCAACGAACCCACGGCCGAATGGATGCGCAGGACGCACCCCTTCCATCAGCAGCAATTGTTTTGGAGCAGCTTGAATCCGACGCTATGGTGGTTGCCCGGGACAGTTTCAGCGGTCAACCGTAACCGTCGTCCCGCACACCAGGACAACCCGCTGCTGGCCTGGCAGGAGCTGTTCTCCAACCAGATGCAAGACACCCTGAATGCGTACCGCGACGTGCGTGACGCCACTCAAGAGATCTGTTTCTACGGTATTTACGGCGTACTGGGCGCCTTCACCGGCGCCCAGCCTCCGCGAAATCTCCACGCACCTGAGCCGAGCGCCCAGTGAATCGTTTGTCATCCTGGAGGCCCTCGTGGAACTCCATCTCTCAATGTGCCTTCACAGGAGATTAGCGGTGCATCCGTTCGACGTAATCTCTGGCGAAGCTTGGGATCTTGTGATCCCCGCGCCGACCTATAGCACTCATGGGTAGGACCGGCACGACGTCCTTGAGCACAGGCAACGACTCATGGGTTCGATATTGGCCGGGGGTCATACCGAACCAACGGGTGCACGCCTTGTGGAAGCTGCTGTGATCATGAAAGCCGAGCAGGTGGGTGACATGCTTCAGGTTGAAATGAGAGTGGCGCAAGTAGAATTCGGCCATCTGCCGGCGCACATCGCTCAGGACATCCTTGAATTGCGTCCCATCCTTCTCAAGACCGCGCTGAAGTGTGCGCTTGCTGATGTTCAGCGCTGCTGCAATCGACTCCATATCACACTGCCCCTGGCCTTGCCCCTGGCTCAAGCGCTCGGTCAAAAGGCGGCGAATCCTGCCAACGATCGAGTACCCGGACAACTGGTCCAATTGAGCTTCGGCAAAACTGTCATGCAGCGTGGCCAGCGCCTCATTGGCCATGCTCAATGGCGTCAGGAGCTCCTGGCCGTCGAACAGGATGCTGTCATAGGCCGCCCCGAAACTCAGCGGGCAGCCAAAAAGTCGCTGATGCTGCGACGTGTCTTCTGGCTCGGGATAGGAGAACTCCACACTCATGGGTTGCGGTGACTTGCCACCTGCCAGCCAACGGCAGAAGCCCAGCAGCGACGCCAAGGCTGCATCCGTATATTGCCGTGGTTTGACCGAGCCATCTTGCTGATGATCGAGACTGGCCAATCGGTAATGCTGCTCCTCCTGGACAAGGAAAAGGCTGAATCCGGTGCCGATCAACGGGCTGAAACGGACCAGGCGTTCAAGCGCCCTTTTCAGGTTCGAACTGGACATCATCGTGTAGCCCACGATCTGAAAACTGCTGGGATGGCATTCCCCGTAGGCTTTCAGACCGATATTCGGATCGTTCGAAGCCTGGGCCGCCAGATCCCAGAGACGATAGATAACGTTTCGCTCGCAGAATGCCCCTGGTTTATTCACGAACCCGATATCCAGTCCCGCCTCCTCGCACAGAGCGGCAAGGTCGAGACCCTGGGCCAAAAACGTATTCGCCAGCACGCTGGCATAACCTGAACTTATCCTGTACATGGCGTCCTCAATGACCAGTGGAACCGAACGTCCTGTCCGGAGCCGATGCTGACACGTGTAGAACATATTTCAACTCTGTTGCAGAAATATTAACTATCCATTCAGTTTTAAGTATTGATCCAAGTATAGGTACTCCTCATTTTTTGCCATCCCCCTCCCTTCCGCGTGGCACCGAAGGACAGGAGAACGTCACCTTCAAACACTTCCCCCACAGCCCGTCGATAACCAACAATCACCACTCCTGCAGCGCAAAAAAAAACGGAGTAGATGTATGGAATCGCGTAGTCGTATTGCTTTGGTAACGGGTGGTATGGGCGGTATCGGTACAGCAATCAGCCAACGTCTATACAAGGAAGGATTCAAGGTAATCGTCGGCTGCAGTTCTGACTCCAGCCGCAAGGACGACTGGGCTGCCAGCCAGCGTGAGGCAGGTTACGAGTTCGAGTTCATCTATGGCGACGTCACCGACTGGGAGTCGACCCGCAAGGCTTTCGAGATGGCTCGTGAACAATTCGGCCCGATCGATGTGCTGGTCAACAACGCCGGCATCACTCGCGACGCCTCTTTTCGCAAGCTCACCCCGCAAGACTGGGACAGCGTGATCGGGACCAACCTGACGGGCTTGTTCAACACCACCAAGCAGGTCATTGAGGGCATGCTCTCCAAAGGTTGGGGGCGGATCATCAATATCTCCTCGATCAACGGTCAGCGTGGCCAGTTCGGCCAGACCAACTACTCCGCCGCCAAGGCTGGCATCCATGGTTTCACCATGGCACTGGCCCGGGAAGTCTCCGGCAAGGGCGTGACCGTCAATACCGTATCCCCAGGCTACATCCAGACCTCCATGACCGCGGCCATTCGCCCGGACATTCTCGAAGGCATGATCTCGGGAATCCCGGTGGGTCGCCTTGGCCTGCCGGAAGAGATCGCCTCGATCGTTGCCTGGCTGGCGTCCGATGAATCCGCCTACAGCACCGGTGCCGACTTCTCGGTAAACGGCGGCATGAACATGCAGTAACCCTGACCCGGGCCTTAATGCCCAGGTTTGCTCGTCGAATTTTGTCTTTTCCATGAGGTCATGCATGAACGAAGTCGTAATCGTTGCCGCTACGCGTACCGCCATTGGCAGTTTCCAGGGTGCCTTGTCTGCAATTCCCGCGACCGAACTGGGTGCAGCAGTGATTCGCCGCCTGCTGGAGCAGACGGGTGTCCAAGCTGCGCAAATTGATGAAGTGATCCTCGGCCAGGTGCTCACCGCCGGCGCTGGGCAAAACCCGGCACGCCAGACCGCGATCAAGGCTGGCTTGCCCCACACCACGCCTGCCCTGACCTTGAACAAGGTCTGCGGCTCCGGCCTCAAGGCGGTCCACCTCGCCGTACAGGCCATCCGTTGCGGCGACGCGGAACTGATCATCGCTGGCGGTCAGGAAAACATGAGCCTGGCCCCCTATGTCCTGCCCAAGGCACGCACCGGCCTGCGCATGGGCCATGCGCAACTGCAAGACAGCATGATCCAGGATGGCCTGTGGGATGCATTCAACGACTACCACATGGGCATCACCGCCGAGAACCTGGCGCAGAAGTACGAGATCTCCCGTGAAGCACAGGATGCCTTCGCTGCCGCCTCGCAACAGAAGGCCGCCGCCGCCATTGAGGGCGGGCGTTTCCAGAGCGAAATCACGCCGATCCTGATCCCTCAGCGCAAGGGCGAACCGCTGGCCTTCGACACCGACGAACAGCCGCGTGTCGACAGTACGGCGCAAGCCTTGGCCAAGCTCAAACCGGCCTTCCAGAAAGACGGCAGCGTGACCGCTGGCAACGCTTCGACCCTCAACGACGGTGCGGCCGTGCTGTTGCTGGCCAGCGCCGCCAAAGCCCAAGCGCTGGGCTTACCAGTACTGGCCAAAATCAAGGCCTATGCCAGCGCCGGTGTGGACCCGTCGATCATGGGTATCGGCCCGGTCCCGGCCACACGCCTGACCCTGCAAAAGGCCGGCTGGAGTGTCGAGGACCTGGACCTGATCGAAGCCAACGAAGCCTTCGCCGCCCAGGCCCTGGCGGTTGGCAAAGAGATGGGCTGGGACACCAGCAAAGTCAACGTCAACGGCGGCGCGATCGCCCTTGGCCATCCGATCGGCGCGTCGGGCGCACGGATCCTGGTGTCGCTGGTGCACGAACTGATCCGTCGCGATGGCAAGAAAGGACTGGCCACCTTGTGCATCGGTGGCGGACAAGGCGTCGGCCTGGCTATCGAACGCTAACCAACGGCATACGAATAGCCAATGCGCGGACTTGGGCTCCTTGCTCCGCGCATCAGGCTGGCCTCGGACAACGTTGCCCGCCTCCCTTGCCGTCGCTACGCCGCAATCCGGTATAGCGCGGCTTTTTTCTGCCCGGCACATCGGTATGAATTTTATGGACAACAACGCGCATACATTCAAAACCTTCTGGTCAGGACAGGTTCCGTTCATCGCCTCTTTTGCAGTGCAACAATTGCGCCTATGGGTGAGCACCAATCCGTGGTTTTCCGGGCATGACCACGACACCTGGTTCGACCTGCCTCGCGAGACCCTGGACAGCCTTCAAGCGGACTACCAGGTTGAATGGGCTCAACTCGGCCAGAAACTGCTGACCGGCCAGCCCTTCAGCTTTGATGATCGACGCTTCACCAGCGGCAACTGGAGCGCCCCCCTGTTCGGCTCCCTCGCCGCGTTTTACCTGCTCAACTCCAGCTTCTTGCTGAAACTGCTCGACAAGCTGCGAATCGACGAAAAGAAAGCACGCCAACGCCTGCGCTATCTGGTGGAGCAAGCCATTGCCGCCAGTGCACCGAGCAATTTCCTGGCCAGCAACCCTGATGCGTTGCAGCGTGCGGTCGAGACCCAAGGTGCCAGCCTGATCACAGGGATGCAGCATCTGGCCAGCGACATGAACGAAGGCAAAATGCGCCAGTGCGATAGCGGCGCCTTCAAGGTGGGAGTCGACCTGGCCAATACCCCCGGCGAAGTCGTCTTCGAGAATCGCATCTTCCAACTCATCCAGTACTACCCGCAAAGCGAAACCCAGTACCAGCAGCCGGTGCTCGTCGTACCTCCATCGATCAACAAGTACTACATACTTGATCTGCGCCCCGACAACTCGATGGTCCGCCACCTGCTGGAAAAGGGACATCCCGTATTCCTGGTCTCCTGGCGCAACTTTGACCAGGAACACGCCGGTACCACCTGGGACGACCTGATCGAGCACGGGGTGATAAACGCCGTGAAAGTGACCCGCGAGATCAGTGGCCAACAGCGCCTCAATTGCGTGGGTTTCTGCATAGGCGGCACCCTGTTGAGCACGGCGCTGGCCGTATTGGCTGCACGTGGCGACCGCGAGATCGCCAGCCTGAGCCTGTTCGCCACGTTCCTCGATTACCTGGATACCGGTCCCATCGACATCTTCGTCGATGAAGAACTGGTGGCCTACCGCGAGCGCACCATTGGCGGTGTCGACGGCCCTATCGGATTGTTCCGTGGCGAAGACATGGGCAATACCTTTTCCCTGCTGCGCCCCAACGAACTGTGGTGGAACTACAACGTCGACAAATACCTCAAGGGGCAAAAGCCGATTCCACTGGACCTGCTGTTCTGGAACAACGACAGCACCAACCTTCCAGGGCCGATGTACTGCTGGTACCTGCGCCACACCTACCTGCAGAACGACTTGAAGTCAGGCGAGCTGGAGTGCTGCGGGACCAAGCTGGATTTTCGTGCAATCGACGCGCCCGCCTACATCCTCGCCACCCATGACGATCACATCGTGCCGTGGAAGAGCGCCTACGCCAGCACCCACCTGCTTTCCGGGCCCAAGCGTTTCGTACTGGGTGCTTCCGGGCACATCGCCGGCGTCGTCAATCCGCCGGCCAAGCAGAAGCGTCATTACTGGACCAACAATCGGGTGACTAAAAACCCCGAGACCTGGTTCAAGAATGCCGAGCAGCAACAAGGTAGCTGGTGGAATGACTGGTTCAACTGGCTGGCGGGGCACTCAGGCGAGCGTCAACCCGCGGTTGCGCACATCGGCAATGACCAATACCCGCCTCTGGAGCCGGCGCCAGGCAGCTTTGTAAAGCAATGAAATACTGCTGTGGAGCGCTGCGCAACACTGCCTGCAACACAGCAGCTTGATCGCACAGACGAAGATCAAATCACGCAAACGCAATAGATAGCCGCCGGTAAGCCCAACCGGCGGCACTTCATTTGTTTGGGTACAAGGAGAGAGGCTCCATGAGCACCCCGTTCCGCATCAACGAAGCACTCTTGATTGCAGGTCGAGCATTCGAACCCTTTCAATGCGTCGCCTGGGCTCCGCAAGACGGTAATGGCGACCTGAGCCTGACCGTCATCGACCGGGCCGCCACTCGAATTTGTCGCAAACAGATTCCAAGCAGCACCTATTCCGACCCGGCGCAGCTGGAAAGCCTGCTGCAAGAAGTGCGCGCCGAGTTGAGCCAGGGGGGTTACACGCTGCAGTCCTGGGCGATGCCAGGGTAAGCATTGTCGCGGGCTGGGATTTTTTTCAGAAACGCAGAAACGAAAAAGCCCTGAATAATCAGGGCTTTTTCGTATAAATGTGGCGGTGAAGGAGAGATTCGAACTCTCGATACACTTTCCAGGCGTGCTCCTTAAGCCACTCGGACACTTCACCGTATCTCTTCAAACAAGTTCTGTCTGTCGAGGCGCGCTAATGTAGTCGAAAGCTTTTCTGATGGCAAACATTTTTTTCAGAATTTTCATGCGCTTAACTCGCATAGCTGTTTCTGGTTGCCCTGGGTAATGGCAAACCGGCCAATCTCCGGCTTGGCATCCCCTTCTATATAGCTGGCGATGCGCGGCTGGCGTGCCGGGGGACGCTGGCCGACGGCTTGGAGCGTGACTGGCGAGTCAGTCACGGCGCTTTACCTGGCGGGTGTCGGTGAGTAACGTCTGCCCTACTTTACTGAAAGGATTAGCGTCATGAGTGAGTTGATTTCCTACCACCTCGAAGACGGTATCGCGACCCTGACCTTGAGCAACGGCAAGGTCAATGCCATCTCTCCGGACGTGATTGCGGCGTTCAACGCTGCGCTGGATCAGGCGGTGACTGATCGCGCGGTGGTGATCATTACCGGTCAGCCAGGGATTCTGTCGGGCGGGTACGATCTGAAAGTGATGACGTCCGGCCCTAAAGAAGCCATGGCGCTGGTGACTGCCGGCTCGACGCTCGCCCGTCGCCTGTTGTCGCACCCTTTCCCGGTGATTGTGGCTTGCCCTGGGCATGCCGTGGCCAAGGGCGCGTTTCTGCTGCTGTCCGCCGACTATCGCATCGGTGTCGACGGTCCGTTCAGCATTGGCCTGAATGAAGTACAGATCGGCATGACCATGCACCACGCCGGTATCGAGCTGGCCCGTGATCGCCTGCGCAAATCGGCGTTCCACCGTTCGGTGATCAACGCTGAGATGTTCAATCCGCAGTCTGCGGTGGATGCCGGTTTCCTTGACGTGGTGGTGTCGGCCGAGGAGCTGCAAGGTGCAGCACTGACAGCGGCTCGTCAGTTGAAGAAGATCAACATGACCGCCCACAAGAACACCAAGCTAAAAGTACGCAAGGCACTGCTGGAAACCCTGGACAACGCAATCATGCTGGATCAGGAGCATATGGGTTAAGCCCCAACCTGCAGCAACGAAAAGCCCGACGGTCGTGTCGGGCTTTTCGTACGCGCCACGTTGAAAAGCCTGCAACCGCTCTAGAGCGCGTCTGACCCATCAGTCGGAAACATGCGCTCAAACATCGCCTATCTCCCGCCTCTATAGTGGCAATTGCCGAAAACAGTGCACATCCGTACACTGCGCCACCTTTTGTCCCGGTGGGGCCTGCAAATGCTGTTCGCTTTACGTATGTCTTTGATGGGCCTGCACTTTATTGTGGCGGGCGTGCTGGGCGTCGTGCTTGGCCTGTGTCGCCCGTTCAATCCGGACAACAGTCGCCTGTGCGCGCGCCTCTATGCGTGGCCAGCAATGTGCATTCTGCGACTGCGGGTAAAAGCCGACGTCGGGCCGTTGATGGACAAACCCGACAGTTGCGTGATCATTGCCAACCACCAGTCCAACTATGATTTGTTCGTGTTTGGCAATGTGGTGCCCCGCCGTACGGTATGCATCGGCAAAAAGAGCCTGAAATGGGTGCCCTTGTTCGGGCAGTTGTTCTGGCTGGCCGGCAATGTGCTGATCGACCGTGGCAATGCGCAGAAGGCGCGTCAGTCGATGTTGACCACCACCCATACCCTGCAAAACGAAGACACTTCGATCTGGGTTTTCCCGGAAGGCACGCGCAACCTGGGCGAAGAGCTGTTGCCGTTCAAAAAAGGCGCCTTCCAGATGGCCATCGCGGCCGGGGTGCCCATCGTACCGGTGTGTGTCAGCAGTTACGTCAAGCACATGCGATTGAACCGCTGGCGCAGTGGGAAAATTCTGATCCGTTCCTTGCCGGCCATTCCGACCGCGGGATTGAGCCTGGATGACATGCCGATGTTAATGGCCCAGTGCCGCGAGCAGATGCGCGAATGCATCGATTCGATGGATCGGCAGCTGCAAGCCGCTTGAAAATGCAGTACGACCGCAGACAAATCCATCGAATGGGCGGGCGCCTTCGCCGGCAAGCCTGGCTCCTACAAGATTTCACTGACTCTCGATAGCAGACAAGGCTAAGCTGAACGCTGCCTGCCACGGCCATTTGCCATAGAAAGCTGCCAAGAAGAAGTGAATCAACATCATGGGTAGAGTTGTTGCTGCTGCGGTTTACAGCGCTGGTAAAAAAGTCACCAACATCACCCTCGACGAAGGCGCAGCCTGGGCTGCAAAGCCGGGGCACTTTGTCTGGATCGGCCTTGAAGAGCCGAACGCCGAGGAACTGTACAACCTGCAACGCCAGTTCAACCTGCATGAACTGGCCATTGAAGACGCCCTGGAAAAACACAGCCGTCCGAAGCTGGAAACCTTTGGCGATGCGCTGTTCATCGTTACGTATTCGCCCATCATGGAAGAAGGCAAGCTCAAGTTCATTGAGACCCATATTTTTGCCGGCAACGGCTACATCATCACCGCGCGCAACGGCCATTCGGCGTCCTACGCCTATGTGCGTCAGCGTTGTGAGGCGCGTCCATTGTTGCTGGAGCATGGGGAAGATTTCGTACTCTATGCCATTCTCGATTTTGTCATTGAAAACTACCAGCCAATGGGCGAAGCCATTCATGCTCAAATCGATGAGCTGGAACGCAACGTCATGTGCGGCTCCCTGAACGAGCACGACATTCAAAAACTCCACAGCCTACGCCGCGATGTGTTGCGCTTGCGCCGGTTCGCGGCGCCGATGGTGGAAATTGGCGAGGAACTGCAAAAACTGAGCTTTCCCTTCATCGACAAGAACATGCGCCCGTATTTTCGCGACGTGCAGATTCATGTGACGCGGCAGATGGAGGACCTGACGACCCTGGCGGACATTGCCAGCCAGACCATTGAGGTCGGGGTGTTGCTGGAAGCCTCACGCCAGAGCGTGGTGCAGCGCAAGTTTGCCGCGTGGGCGGCGATCCTGGCGTTCCCGACGGCGGTGGCGGGAATTTACGGGATGAACTTCCAGAACATGCCGGAGTTGACCTGGCATTACGGGTATTTCGGGGTTCTGGGGTTCATCACGGTGGGGTGTGTGGGGTTGTGGGTGAGCTTCAAGAGGTCGGGGTGGCTTTAGGAGCGAGCTCGCGCTCTTTTGTAGGAGCTGCCGAGTGCAACGAGGCTGCGATCTTTTGATTTTTATAATGCAAGATCAAAAGATCGCAGCCTTCGGCAGCTCCTACAAGAGATCGGTGTTAAACGGTTTCTGGCTTGTGCGCCACAAACCGCATCATCCACTCGGCGACCGTGGTGCCGTGGTGTTCACTTTCCAGGCTCGCGATTCCTTTGGAATACACCTGCTCCCCCAGCGCCTGCTGGCGAATTTCCAGCAAGGCCCGGGAATAGTCGTGGATGAATTCCGGATGTCCCTGGAAGCACAGCACCTGGTCGTTGATGTGGTAGGCGGCAAACGGGCAGAAATCGCTGGAGGCGATCACCGTAGCGTTTTCCGGTAGCGAGGTGACCTGATCCTGGTGGCTGATCAACAGGGTCAGCTCTTCCCTCACCGGGTTCATCCAAGGCGCCTTGGCAGCGAGTTTGTATTTATGCGTGCCAACGCCCCAGCCTTGCGTTGCACGTTCGCTTTTGCCGCCCAGCAACAGCGCCAGCAACTGATGGCCGAAGCACACGCCCAACAGTTTGTCGCCACGCTCATAGCGGGTCAGCAGGTACTCCTTGAGGGTCTGGATCCACGGATCGGTGCCAAAGGAGTCAGCTTTGCTGCCGGTGACCAGGTAGGCATCGAAGGTCTGGTCATCGCTGGGATATTCACCCTGTACCACGTTATAGATCGTGAATTCAGCGGCGATGGGTTGCTGCGAAAACAGGTGTTTGAACATCTGCCCGTAGCCCTGATATTGGTCGACCAATTCCGGACGCAGGTTGTCGGTTTCCAGAATGCAGATGCGTAACGACATAAAAAATACCTGACACGTGATGGGAATAATGCACACCCCAGAGCCTGCCTTGAAACACCGTGACAAGGCAAGCCCCGCAGTGTGTCACCGATCCCTAAAACGCCTCGCCCTTGGCGGCTTTTTCCAGCAGCAGGGCCGGCGGTGCAAAGCGCTCGCCGTATTGCCCGGCCAGGTACTGGGCGCGGGCGACGAAGTCCTTGACCCCGTACTGATTGATGAACTGCAGTGCACCGCCGGTCCAGGCAGCGAAGCCGATGCCGAAGATCGAGCCGATGTTGGCATCCGCCGTCGACGTCAGCACACCCTCCTCCACACAGCGCACGGTTTCGATGGCTTGTACAAACAGCAGGCGATCGCGCACATCCTTGGGCGAAATCTGCCCGTCAGCCTTTTCAAAGCGGGTTTTCAGTTCTGGCCATAATTGTTTTTGCCCGCCCGCCGGGTATTCATAGAACCCACCCCCGGCGGCCTTGCCTGCACGCTTGTACTCGCTGAGCAGCAAGTCGATCACGCCGTACGCCGGGTGCTCGACCAGCGCCTTGCCCTCTGCCTGCAAGTCCTTGGCGGTTTGCTGGCGGATATGGCTCATGAGGCTGAGGGAAACTTCGTCGGAGATCGCCAGAGGTCCGACTGGCATGCCAGCCTTGCGCGCCTCGGTCTCGATCATCGCCGCGCAGACGCCTTCACCCAGCATGGCAATGCCTTCATTGGTGAACGTGCCGAACACCCGAGAGGTGAAGAAACCCCGACTGTCGTTGACGACGATAGGGGTTTTGCGGATTTGCAGGACGAAATCGAACCCGCGGGCCAGGGTTTCGTCGCTGGTGCGGGCGCCCTTGATGATTTCCACCAATGGCATTTTTTCCACGGGGCTGAAGAAATGCAGGCCAATGAACTTGCTCGGGTCCGCCACCGCGGTGGCGAGGCCACTGATCGGCAGGGTCGAGGTGTTGGAGGCGATCAGTGCATCGGCGCCCACCACTTTTTGCGCGGCCGAGGAGACTTTGGCCTTCAGCTCACGGTCCTCGAATACCGCTTCGATGATCAAGTCGCAACCCGCCAGATCGGCATCGTTGTCAGTGGTATGGATGCGCGCCAGCACGGCTTGACGGTGCTCGACGCTGATCTGCCGGCGCGCCACTTTCTTGTCCAGCAACGCAGCTGAATGCGCCTTGCCCCTATCGGCCGCTGCCAGGTTGACGTCCTTGAGCACCACGTCGACACCGGCCGACGCGCTGACAAAAGCGATACCCGCCCCCATCATCCCGGCGCCGAGCACGCCGACTTTTTTCGTCACATAAGGCACGAAACCTTCAGGACGCGAACCACCGGCATTGATCTGGTTGAGCTGGAACCAGAAGGTGCCAATCAGGTTTTTCGCGACCTGGCCGGTGACCAGCTCTGTGAAGTAGCGGGTTTCAATCAGCTGCGCCGTGTCGAAATCCACCTGGGCACCCTCCACCGCCGCACACAGGATTTTCTCCGGCGCGGGCAACGTACCCTGGGTTTTACTGCGCAGGATAGACGGTGCAATCGCCAGCATCTGGGCGACTTTCGGGTTCGACGGCGTGCCACCTGGAATCTGAAAGCCCTTCACGTCCCAGCGCTGGACCGCCGTCGGATTGGCCTTGATCCAAGTGCGTGCCTTGTTCAGCAGCGCCTCGCGATCGCTCGCCAGGTCATCGATCAAACCCGCTTGCAAGGCCTTCTGCGGGGCTAATTTCTTGCCTTCGAGCAGGTACGGCAGGGCTTTTTCAATGCCCAGCATTCGCACCATGCGTACCACGCCGCCACCCCCCGGCAGCAAACCGAGGGTCACTTCCGGCAGGCCGAGTTGCAGGGAAGGATCGTCCAGCGCTATGCGGTGATGGCAAGCCAGGCAGATTTCCCAGCCTCCACCCAACGCCGCGCCATTGATTGCGGCGACCACGGGTTTACCAAGGGTTTCCAGGGTGCGCAGTTGGCTCTTGAGGCTCAGCACCCTGTTGTAAAAAGCCGTGGCCTGGGGCCTGTCGACCTTGATCAGCTCATTGAGATCGCCGCCGGCAAAGAAGGTTTTCTTGGCCGAGGTGATGATCACACCCGCGATGCTGTTTTTTTCGGCCTGCAGGCGGGCGACACAGTCGGCCATGGCTTCGCGGTAAAGCGCATTCATGGTGTTGGCGCTCTGGCCCGGCAGGTCGATGGTCAGGACGACGATCCGGTCCTGGCCTTTTTCGTAGCGAATGGCTTGGCTCATATACAGGTTCCTTGCAATCGGGGCTCAGAGGCGTTCGATGATGGTGGCAATGCCCATGCCGCCGCCGACACACAAAGTCGCCAGGCCATAGCGCAGGCTCCGGCTTTCCAGTTCATCGAGCAGCGTGCCGAGAATGGCGCAGCCTGTGGCGCCCAACGGGTGGCCCATGGCAATGGAGCCGCCGTTGACATTGACTTTTTCCGGGTCGACGGCCATGTCCCTGATGAACTTCAACACCACCGAGGCAAACGCCTCGTTGACCTCGAACAGATCAATGTCTTCGACCCGCAACCCGGCCTTGGCCAACGCCTTGCGGGTGGCCGGCGCAGGACCGGTGAGCATCAGGGTCGGATCGGTGCTGGTGACTGCGGTGGCGACGATCCGCGCCCGTGGCTGCAAGCCCAGGACCTGGCCCATGGCTTCGGAGCCGATCAACATCAACGCTGCGCCGTCGACGATCCCGGAACTGTTGCCGGGGGTGTGTACATGATCGATCCGCTCCACCTGGCTGAAAACCCGCAGCGCAGTGGCGTCGAACCCCATTTGCCCGATCATTTCGAAACTCGGCTTGAGTTTGCCAAGGCCTTCCAGGGTCGATTCGGCGCGGATGAACTCGTCATGATCGAGCAGGATGATGCCGTTCTGGTCCTGCACCGGCACCAATGAGTTTTTGAACGCCCCGTCAGCCCTCGCCCTTGCGGCTTTTTGTTGCGAGTGCAAGGCGTAGGCATCGACGTCCTGCCGGCTGAAACCTTCAAGCGTGGCGATCAGGTCGGCGCTCACGCCCTGTGGAATGAAATGGCCGTGCAGGTTGGTTTGCGGGTCCAGCGCCCACGCCCCGCCGTCGCTGCCCATGGGGATGCGTGACATCGACTCGACGCCGCCGACCACCACCAGGTCTTCGAAACCGGAACGGACTTTCATCGCCCCCAGGTTCACTGCCTCCAGCCCCGAGGCGCAGAAACGGTTGATCTGCACGCCCGCCACGCTGACGTCCCATTCCGCCACCTGGACCGCGGTCTTGGCGATGTCAGAGCCCTGGTCGCCGATGGGCGTCACGCATCCGAGTACCACGTCGTCGACCTGGCTGGTATCAAGGTCGGTTCGCTGTTGCAGCGCCGTGAGCAAGCCGGCCACCAGGCTCACCGGCTTGACACTGTGCAAGGCGCCACTGGGCTTGCCTTTGCCACGGGGCGTACGTAACGCGTCGAAAATCAAAGCTTGGGTCATGGCGTCCTCGAACCTGATGGGGCTGCAATCTTCTGATCTTCCAGAGAGCCTCCACCTTATTCCGAGCTGCCGGCCATTCAATGACCGCAACGTTCATCAACGTTGACCCACACGCTCAGACGGACGGTCATCCCGCCCCCGGTGAAGGGGTTCAGCACACGCAGGTGTCTAGCAAAAGGCCGCTCAAGAAGCTGGCAATTGGCCTCATGCCTTTTTAATAGCATTCCGTGACAACACCATACTAAATGGATCTAAACCAAGTGTGACGCGGGCTCTAAGGTGAAGGTGTACGAAGTTGTCGTCGGGTTTTGCCGAGACGCTCGTGCTACAGGAAGTGCAACGTTTGCCGTCATGGAGATGGGCAGGCAGGCATCAGGAAATAACAAAAAAAAGGCGGTCAGCCATGTTCAAACAATCGAAAGTTCGTCAAGCCGGGCTCATTCTTTTCGCCACCACTCTATTGTTGATTTTGCCAAACCTGACCAAGGTGATCGGTTAGTCGATCTTGAAAAGACGGCGGCAGGTCTTTAATCGCCATGTAAAAATGTGACTGGCTCGCTTCCCGTGCCAGTATGGCTGTGCCAACCTCTGCGGCACTTGCACGACATGGATGGCGATCATTTGAAAACGCTTATTGTGTTCGGGGCCCTGCTACTCAGCACGCCTCTTCATGCCGCACAGCTGAACCTTGAGCTGGGCGCGAACAGTCGCACGTGGCAATCCGAGGAGTTGCTCAAGCATCCTCAGATCCAGACCATCAGTATCAGCAATGATGTGTCCTACAAGCGTGACATGACTTATCGCGCCGTGCCGCTCGCTGCGCTATTGACCGACATCAAGCCTGACGATCACCTGCAAGCCGTGGCGCTGGACGGCTTTGCGGCCGAGTTGTCGGCGGCGCCGCTGCTCAATACCCAAGGCGCGCGTGCCTGGCTGGCGATCGAAGATCCGGCCCAGCCGTGGCCGCCGCTGGCAGAAGGCAAACACAGCGCCGGGCCGTTTTACCTGGTCTGGACCGATCCGCGTGCAGGCAACATCAGCCCGGAACAATGGCCGTTCGAAGTCGCCAGCATCAAGCGCATGGCACCGGTGGCCGCGCGTTTCCCTGCCCTGCTGCCTGATCCTGCGTTGAAGGCCGACGATCCGGTGAACAAGGGCTTTGCGCTGTTTCAGAAAAACTGCCTGGCGTGCCATCGACTCAACGGTGCCGGTGATTCGCAGTTCGGCCCGGACCTGAATATCCCGTACAACCCGACCGAGTACTTCGGCGCGGATTTCCTCCAGCGCTATATCCGCGACCCGCAGAGTTTGCGCCAGTGGCCGCAGGCGAAAATGCCGGGGTTCTCGGCCGAGGTGTTGCCGGATGGGGATCTGCAGATGTTGGTGGGGTATTTGCAGCACATGGCCGGGCGCAAGGTCAGGCCCTGACCACATCCCCCTGTAGGAGCGAGCCTGCTCGCGATGGTCGTCAACGATAACGCTGGAAACCTGACACCCCGCGGTGATCTCGCGTTCTTCGCGAGCATGCTCGCTCCTACAGGATGAGCGGTTGCTGATTACTGCTGTTGTACGGAAATCACCGGCACAGGCGTCGGCGATACGAACACTTTTGCATGCATCTGCTCACACCCACCACCGCGGCGCATGCCACGTACCGGGCAGGCGTCCAGGTAATCGAGCCCTACCGCGAGCTTCAAATGGCGTTCAGGACGGGCCAGTTCATTGGTCACATCGAAGCTGTACCAGGCGTCATCGAGCCAGGCTTCGGCCCAGGCATGGCTGGCCAGGTGTTCGCTGTTTTCGCTGTACAGGTAACCCGACACATAACGCGCCGGCACGCCCAGGCTGCGGGCGCAGGCGAGGAACGCGTGGGTATGGTCCTGGCACACACCCGAACGCCCGGCGAAAGCCTGGGCGGCGCTGGTGTCCACTTCGGTGGCGCCCGGCGTGTAGGTCATGTGCTGGTTCAAGCCATGCATCAAGTCGATCAGCGCCGTTCGGTCGCGGCGCTGCTTGCACGCCTTGTCGGCGAACGCGCGTAGCGCCTGGTCGGCCTCGGTCAGCCGGGTGAAACGCAAGAACGGCAATGCCGACTGGCTCTCGTGCTCGGCTTCGCGCAACTCGTCGATGTCGACCTGGCCACGGGCACCGATGATGATGGCCGCGTGGGGTTCGTCCATGGTCAGTACGTGCAGGATGTTGCCGAACGGATCCAGTTGCGCGCGCACCGGCCGCGGCAGATCGAGCTGCCAACTGAGCACGTGTTGGCGCTCGCTGTCGTGAGGCGTCAGCCGCAGGTACTGGATGCTCGCCCGCACCTGATCCTCGTAGTGATAGGTGGTCTCGTGGCTTATGGAAAGTCTCATGCAGCCTCCAGGTAGGAACTGTGAATGGCATTACCCAACTGGCGCACCAGCGGGATGAACTCGGTCAGCCAGGCATGCAGGCCTTCGTCGAGGATTTCGTTGATGCCGGTATAGCGCAATCGTGCGTCCATCTCCGCAGCCAAGCGCTGTGCCGGGCGGCCATTGGCCCCTGGCAGTTGCGCCAGGATCAGATCGATTTCTTCGGTGCAGGCGCGCAAAGAGCGTGGAACATCGGCCCGCAGCAGCAGCAACTCGGCCACATGCCGGGCGCCGGGGGCGTCACGGTAGATCTCGGTGTACGCCTCGAAAGACGACAGGGCCCGCAACAACGCACTCCATTGGTAATAGGCGTGGGCCGTGCCGTCGCTGACCGCTTCGGCCTGATCACCGGCCATTTCGTAGCGCGCATCGAGCAGGCGCAGTGTGTTGTCGGCCCTTTCGATGAATGTCCCCAGGCGAATGAAACGGAACGCGTCGTTGCGCATGATGGTGCCGTAGGACGCACCACGGAACAGATGGGAACGTTCCTTGATCCACTCGCAGAAACGGCTCATGCCGTAGCGGCCCAGGCCCTGTTCGGCGATGCCGCGAATCTCCAGCCAAGTGGCGTTGATGTTTTCCCACATGTCGGCGGTGATGCGGCCACGTACCGCGTGGGCACTGGCCCGTGCGGCCCCGAGGCAACTGTAGATGCTGGCCGGGTTGGCCGCGTCCAGGGCAAAGAAATGCAACAACCTTTCGGCATGCAGCTCGCCGTGGCGTTCGAGATAATCATCCAGCGTGCCGGTAATCAGCAACGGCATGGCCAACTCGTGCAGGCCGTTCCCACGGCCATCCTGGGGCATCAGCGACAGCGAATAACTGATGTCGAGCATCCGCGCGAGGTTTTCCGCCCGCTCCAGGTAACGCGACATCCAATACAAATCCGAGGCAGTTCTACTTAACATGTCAGGCTTCCTTCAATCCTCAACCACCCAGGTGTCCTTGGTTCCGCCGCCCTGGGAGGAATTCACCACCAGGGAGCCTTCGCGCAGGGCGACACGGGTCAAGCCGCCGGGCACGACCCGGGTTTCGCGGCCAGACAGTACAAACGGACGCAGGTCGATATGGCGTGGCGCGATGCCGCTTTCGACAAAGGTCGGACAGGTCGACAGCGACAGTGTCGGCTGTGCGATGTAGGCATGGGGCTTGGCGATGATGCGCGCGCGGAAGGCTTCGATTTCCGCTGCGCTCGCCGCGGGCCCCACCAGCATTCCGTAGCCGCCGGAGCCCTGGGTTTCCTTGACCACGAGCTCCGGAAGGTTGGCCAGGACGTGGGACAGCTCAGAAGGATTGCGACACTGCCACGTGGGTACGTTTTTCAGGATCGGTTCTTCGTCCAGGTAGAAACGGATCATGTCGGTGACGAATGGATACACCGATTTGTCGTCTGCCACCCCGGTTCCGATGGCGTTCGCCAACACGACATTGCCCGAACGATAGGACGACAGCAGGCCGGGCACGCCCAGCATCGAGTCGGGATTGAACGCCAGCGGGTCAAGGAACGCATCGTCGAGACGGCGGTAAATCACATCGACGGCTTTCGGCCCGTCGGTGGTGCGCATGAACACCTTGTCGTCACGCACGAACAGGTCCGCACCCTCCACCAGCTCCACGCCCATTTCTCGCGCCAGGAATGCATGCTCGAAGAAGGCGCTGTTGAAGCGCCCCGGCGTCAGCACCACGACACTCGGATTTTCGATCGGGCTTGAGCTTTTCAGGGTGTCGAGCAACAGGTTCGGGTAATGGTCGATGGGGGCAATGCGCTGGGCCGCAAACAACTCGGGGAACAGGCGCATCATCATCTTGCGGTCTTCGAGCATGTAGCTGACGCCGCTCGGTGTACGAAGATTGTCTTCGAGCACGTAGTACGTGCCGTCGCCGTCGCGCACCAGGTCGACGCCGGAAATGTGCGAATAGATATCCCGATGCAGGTCCAGGCCTTGCATCGCCAACTGGTACTGCTCGTTGGCCAGCACCTGCTCGGCCGGAATGATCCCGGCCTTGATGATGCGCTGCTCGTGGTAAAGGTCGGCGAGAAACATGTTCAACGCCTTGACCCGCTGGATACAGCCGCGCTCGACCACGCGCCATTCACTGGCGGGGATACTGCGCGGGATGGTGTCGAAGGGAATCAGGCGCTCTGTGCCCTGCTCATCACCGTAGAGCGTGAAGGTAATCCCGGCGCGATGAAACAGCAGATCGGCCTCGCGTCGCCGTTGTGCCAGAAGCTCGTCAGGCGTCTCGGCCAGCCAACGGGCAAACTCCCGATAATGCGGGCGGACCTGGCCGCCAGCGTCGTACATCTCATCAAAATAGGTGCGGATCATGCCGTACTCCTTGTCACCCGGACATACAGGCCTTCGCAAGGCCCGTGCCATCGGCAGAAACGCTTTGATTTCAATCGGTTGGATAATCACCACGCGAGCGCCGCACCAATCCTGTGCGGCAAATGCCCCCACCTGACGGCCCCCGCTTCATTGCAAGGCGTTGTCGTCGCCCATCACCAGCATAGACCGTAGGCGCCGGCTTGCCGGCGAACGGGTCGGCCTTGTTCGATTGCCATCGACAAAAACGAAAACGGCCAACCCGAAGGTTAGCCGTCATTGCTGGTTGTAACTGTTCATAGGTTTATGCGAGTCGCCCTCGTACCTCCTGTTTCACACCCCAGCCTTCGATGATGCCGCCCAGAGGCTCGACCACTGCCTCGAAACCCTGTTCGAAATCGCCAATGTCGTCGTAGGTCGCATACATGACCTTGCACAACTCCAAAGCCCAGGCGCCATCGTCGCGCACACTGATTTGCGCATCCAGGGATTCACCACGGTGAAAATGACCTGCCGCCCTGCGTGCCCGCTCCTCGTCCGGGAAAATGGCGTAGAACTCGATGGGATGGAACCGGGAAAAATCAAAACCGCCTTCTTTCATGCGGCGCAACACACTGCTGCTGATGTCTTCTTGATAGGCTGTGCTCATGAAACGTCCTCCTCAAACTGATGGATAGACTTTCCGTACTCCCTTGTGCGAACCCAAGGGTGCGCGCGACGGGAAACAAGCATGGAGCTGACAAGACCAGACCTTAGCGATCCATTCGCTGATCTCGCTTGCAGAGTAGCCCCAAGATAGAGCCGCTGCCAAGGCCTGGTTCTGCTGTAGTCGATAACGAGAAGAGGTTCAGACGGGGGTGATGCTGCGAATTTCAATACTGTTCTGGGCCTTCAGGCTTTTGACGCCTGCATCCGGGGTGCGGCCCTCATAGTCGTTCAGATCCAGTTCGGCGGCCACGGGAAGCAATCGCGCCTTGATGAGTTTGGCGGCCTCTTCGTGACTCGGGCACTCCTCGCACTCGAATTCTTCATCGATTACTTCACCATGATCATCCACGAAAGTGACTTTCCACCTTTGCATCGGTGCCTCCTCGATAAAACCCATGGATGGGCTTACACCTATCTCGACCTCGGGCGCCGGGCAATGTTCCGGCGAGTGTTTCGCTTCAGATGCGCACATTTCCTCGTGGGCCCGCAATGGCCCAGATGATCAGGCCCAGAACCGGCAGCAACAGGATCAACAGCACCCAGAAGATTTTCATTCCGGTCTCGGCGCCACTTTTCAGCACGTTGATGATTGCCCAGATATCCAGGGCAAGAATGATCAAGCCAACCAGGCTATTGAACGTGGAACCCATGATGACGCTCCTGAAGAGTGATATGCCCTCTTAGGATAGCCCGCCGTGAACAGGGTTCCCTTTTTTTGACAGCTTTAGCGGTTCAGACGTGGATCGCCACTTTCAAGGCTTCCAGCGATGGCGCAGCGGCGATGCCGACTTGCGCGCACAGTTCGAGCACCCGAGGCACGGCATTGCCATAGACCAGCACCACTTGCAGTTCATCGTCCAGCAGTTGGCTGAAGTTCATCAGCGTGTAGCCACCGTTTTCCTTGTTCAGGCTGCTCATCTGCACCTGGATGCGATTCAGTGCGGTCAGGGCTTCGGTCCTGGCCAACTGCTTGGGCTTGAGATTGAACTCAACCCCCGGGCCGAACGAGGCGACGATCTGGGCAAACAGGTCCACATAGGTGTCGGCCTGAAACAGCACGGTATCGGGCAGGCTGCCAACCACGACCCACTCACCCAGCGGGATCGGGAAGCTGTCGTCGTAGTTGATGTCCGGGTTGGCGCTCAGGAAAGCCGCTGGATCAGCATAAGCCTGGGCCGCTTCATCAGCGACTTTCTCGATTTCGTCATCGGCCATGCACCCGGAGCTGATGTTGCTGATGAGTTCGATGAGGGCGGCTTTCATGGGGGCGGATCCTGTAGCTGGTAAATTTTCAGGGCGCGCAGGATAGCGCATTACGCCCTGCGATGGCGTCTTGCAAGCAAGCCTCGCAATCTTGACCTGCATCAAGCGTTCAGCCCAACAATAGCGGCACAATAATGGCACCTTGCCAAAACTGTTTCCGCTATCAGAGAAGACCTCCATGGGTGCCTGGCTTAGCAATATCTCGCTGAAGTACAAATTCTGGGCGGTGAACGCCGTCGCTTTCGTCACCACGCTACTGCTGGTGTTTTATGCCGTGCAGCTCGAACAACAAGCCCGCAGCCATGCCGCCCAGGAATCGGCCCAGGCCCAGGCGCGATTGCTCGAAGCCTGGCCTGCCGGGCAGCCGCTGCCCAGGGCCGGGAACCTGCTGACCTTCGATCACGGCCAGGCACCGCGGCTGGACGGACAGCCGCTGCAGGCACTGGCCGATGCCACCGGCTGGGTCGAGTTCGACGCGCTGCCATATTTCGGTGACAACCCGCCGATCGGCGCCGAAGTCTTCACCCGCACGGACGGCCAGCGGGTCGCCTTGATTGCCCATGGTCCAAGCCTGGGCCAGGTGTTCAGCGAGCGTGTTGTCAATTATGCGCTGGCGGTGTTTATCCTGATGCTGGCAATGCTCGGTGCCTCACAGTTGTTGATTCGCTTTTTGCTCAGTCAACTCAATACCCTGAAAGACGTGATGCTCCACGTTGAAAAAACTGGCGACTTGTCGGCCCGTGTCCCGCTGACTTGCAGCGACGAAGTCGGGCAGATGGCCAACGCTTTCAACGCCATGCAGGCCGGTTACCAAGGCGTGGTCAGCACCGTCGCCAGCACCGTCCGACAACTGGACGAAGGTGCCGCACGCCTGGCATCGAACATGAATGAAGTGCGTCATGGCATGCTTGGCCAGCAGAGCGAAACCGATCAGGCGGCAACGGCCATCAATGAAATGACCGCCACCGTCTATCACATCGCCCAGCACGCCGGTGCCACCCGAGACCTTTCGCAATCTGCCGACACCTTGGCCGGCAGCGGGCAGGAAGTGGTCATGCGGGTACAGCGATCGATTGCCGGACTGTCTACCGGGGTGCAGCAGACCGCCGAGATGATCCAGCGCCTCGCCGAGGACAGCCAGAAGATCAACGGTGTGGTCAACGTAATTCACAGCATTGCCGAGCAGACCAATTTGCTGGCGCTGAACGCGGCAATCGAAGCGGCCCGGGCCGGCGAAATGGGCCGGGGGTTTGCGGTGGTCGCCGATGAAGTGCGCAACCTGGCCAAGCGCGTCCAAACCTCCACCGATGAAATCACCGTGATGGTGTCCGCCTTGCAATCAGGTACTCGCGATGCGGTGGACTTCATGCAGGAGAGTTCATTCAAGGCCGATGAATGCGTACAGCAAGCCCAGGAGGCTGGGGCCGCGTTGGCGCAGATTACCGGGGCAGTGGCGCAGATGCGCGAAAGCAACACCCAGATCGCCGTGGCGGCCGAGCAACAAAGCCAGGTGGCCGAAGAGATGAACCGGGCGGTGGTGAGCATCCGCGATGTGACCGAAAATACGGTGCGCCAGACCGTCAGCTCGGCTACAACCAGTGATGAACTGGCGGTGTTGGCCGGCGAGTTGAGCACGGCGATCGGGCAGCTCAAGCTATAACATCGAGGGTGGACATGACCCCTATCGCTTCGATAGCCAAGCTTGATTCGCCGCCCGCATCTACCGGGCCTATCCTTGATTCATGAGTTCAACAAGGATCGAGGATAAGCATCATGGGTAAACGTCACCCCAACCTTCCCGCCTGGCAATGGCGTGCGTACCCGAACAATCACCAACACCCGACCAACCTGGTGTTGCACCTGATTGCCGTGCCACTGTTCATTGTCGCCTTCCTGCTGATCGCCTGCGGGGTATTCGGCCTGAACCTGGCGAATTTCGCCATCGGCGTCATCGGTGTGATTGCCGCCTTGGGTCTGCAACGTCACGGCCATACCCTGGAGGCGCAAGCCTCCGAGCCATTCAGTGATCGCAAAGATGCGGTTTCACGCTTGCTGGTCGAGCAGTTCCTGACCTTCCCGCGATACGTCCTCAGCGGCGGCTGGTGGCGCGCCTGGCGCGAGCGCCACCGTCGTCATTGATCAGCCGAACACCGTCACCGTCTGCCGGCTCATGGCAATCAACCGCCCCTCCACATCCCACAGCTTCGCCGCGGCATGGCCGTAGCCGTCGGCGGCATGCTCGGTTTCAACCAGGTATTTGCACCAGTCCAGGGTGCTTAGTGCCAGCAATGGCTGGACGAATTCGATGGTCCAGGTCAGCGTGCTGCCCATCGCCGGCTTCTTCAGAAACGGCATCAGGGCCGGTGGCCAGGCATCCACCAGCGCCAGGATGTGCGCTTCGGTGACCGACTCCTCCTTCACATCACCCCGCAAGCGCACCCAGCCGCCCATTTGACGCGATGTATTGCCGCTGAATGGCAACCCGCCAACACTCCAGCGCATTGCCAGGTGCTGCATGAATTGCGGGAGCACGCCCTCGATGAAAGGCAGTTCCTGACAGTCGTCCCAATGCTTCATCTCTGGCGCCGGCAACGCTTGCACCGCCACTTCCGATGGACGCGAGGCGCCGAAGCTGCCCTGAACCAGCGTGACGACCTGCCCCCTCTGCATCGCGCGGCCCAACACCTGGCTGACCGCCTTGCCCTCGCGCAATACATCAACTTCAAAACTGACCGGCACGTCGGGTTCGACCGGGCCGACAAAGGTGATTGCCAGTGAGCGTACCGGCCGGTCCGCTGGCACCTTGGCGCGCATGGCTTCGTACTGCAAGGCAGCCACCAGGCCGCCGAAACTGGCTCGGCCTTGCGCCCATCCGGGCGGGATCGACAGTTCCAGTGGTTGACGGCGAACAGCGTCGAGCAAATCGCAAAAGCGCATGAAGACCTCAAGGCAGGAAACGGATGAAGGAATCTTAACCAGCTCACTGGGGCTGTACAGTGCCTATTCCGGTCAAATTGACTGACAGATAAGCCGCCTGCGCCTGTGTAGGAGCTGCCGCAGGCTGCGATCTTTTGATTTTAAAAACAAAGATCAAAAGATCGCAGCCTGCGGCAGCTCCTACAGGGGTCGTGGTGGGTTCAGGATTTGAAACAGGCCTTGCTGAGTTTTTCCAGCACCCGGTCGGCACGCTGTTCGGCCTTGGCCATGGTGGCTTGCCAAACGGCGACACAAGGCTGCAAATCCGCTTCCTGCTCGGCCATCGCCAGCCATTGCACACAGTCGTGCCAGTCCCCCAAGGCCCCTTGGGCAGATTTCAGTCGGGGCATGGCGGCCTTGGGCAGGCGATCCAGTTCGGGGTAAGCGTCGATGCCATAACGTACGCGCTTGATCAGCAAGCGCAAACGATGGCGGTCATGGGCCGGATCGTGCAAGGCGGTGTCGAGTTTCTTCCACTGTTTGCCCAGGCGTTTTTCGATGCGCTTGTCCAGCCCCTTGAGCAAACCCTGGCGCTGAGCAGCGCGCAGGAATCGCGGAAAGGCATCGAGGATCAACAGCAGCTGCTTAAACTCCGTACTGGTCGCCACCGCAGGATAAGCCTTGGCCATTTGCACCATGCGCCGCTGCGCGGCTTGCACTTGATCGTTTTCGAGCAAGTAGGCAGCCAACACCTCACGATCACGCAATGGCGTGGTCAAGTCGCCAACTTCGGACGCCGCCGCTTCCAGCTGCTCGACTCCGGGCAACCCGCGCAACGGCCGCAGCAGGCTGCGCAACCGGCGCACCGTGGTACGCAACTCGTGCAATGCCTCAGGATCGGTGTGGGCACTCAAGCGTGCCTGACAGGCCAATAGACGAATTTCCAAGCCTAAGACCCGGGCCACCAACCTATCGATCATGGTTTACTCCGTAAACGGCTGTAAGCTGCAAGCTGCAAGCGAACCGACTTGTGGCTTGCAGCTTATAACTTATAGCTGCTTTCCAGCCTATCTCCCCGCGCGCGACTCACGAATATAGAAACGCGCCTTTTCGGCCTTCTTCGCGCATCCCTCGAAGCCTTCGAATTGTTGCTGGGTCTTGGCTGCGGTCAGCAGCGATAAAGCCTTGGAGTAGCTGACGGTTCCGGCGAAACCTTCGGCCTTTGCCAGGTCCAACTCACGCCAGGCGGCATCGAGCTGGCTGCCGCAGCTGTCGCGATAAGCGGTTTTGCCGGCACAACCGGCCAGCGCCAGGGCAATCAGTGGCACACAGATCCAGGCTTTCATTTCTTACACCTCTAAAATAGGTAAACAGTCATGCAGGTAGGACGGTCTGGCGGACAAAAAGTGCCGTCCGTCGGCAACGTTAACCCAACGGGGAGAGAATACCCATCCGCCGCCATGGAGTGTCGAAAAAACGACCCATTCACGCGGCCGAACGACCTGTCGATTGAAGCGCCCCCCTCGTTGGGTGCATTGTTGAACGATTCAAACGAGGGCGATCAATGAAAAAGCGTGTCGCACTGGTGTTGGGCTCGGGTGGAGCCCGGGGCTATGCCCATATAGGCGTCATCCAGGAAATTGAACGGCGAGGCTACGATATCGCCTGTATCGCCGGTTGCTCCATGGGCGCGGTGGTTGGCGGGATCTACGCCGCTGGCAAACTCGATGATTATCGGGACTGGATCGAGAGCCTGGATTACCTCGACGTACTGCGCCTGGTGGACGTCAGTTTTCGCCTCGGGGCCATCCGCGGGGAAAAGGTCTTCGGGCAAATCCGCAAGATCGTTGGCGAAATCAATATCGAAGACCTGCGCATCCCCTATACCGCAGTGGCCACCGACCTGACCAACCAGCAGGAAATCTGGTTCCAGGAGGGCTGCCTGCACCAGGCCATGCGTGCCTCGGCGGCGATTCCCAGTCTGTTTACCCCGGTGATGCAGGGCAATCGCATGCTGGTCGATGGCGGTATCCTCAACCCCTTGCCGATCGTGCCGGTGGTGTCGAGCCATTGCGATCTGATCATCGCGGTCAACCTCAACTCCACCAACCAGCGTCACTACCAGTTACCGGTGATCCAGCGCCCAGCTGCCTTCAAGACCCGCTTTGACAGCCTGATCAGTTCCCTGGGCTCGAAGTTGCCGTTCCGGCGCAAGCAGGCCGAACAATTGCTGCTGCTGGAGAAGGAAGCGTTGATGGCCGAAGCGGCAGAGATCAACCCCTGGGTCGAGTCGGCCGAACCTGAAGCCCAGCAACCCGCGGCCGCGCCTGAACGGGACGGTGCGCCGAAGTCCGCCACCGGGTCGTTCATCATCGACAACGTGGGGCCGGCGTCCCTGCTGGATTTGATCAACCAGAGTTTCGAGGTCATGCAGACCTCCTTGGCGCAATACAAGATTGCCGGGTATCCGCCGGACATCCTGATCAACGTGCCGAAGCGGGTGTGCCGGTTTTTCGAGTTCTACAAGGCGCCGGAGTTGATCGCGCTGGGACGCGAGATTGCGCGCGATACGCTGGATCGGTATGAGAGTGAGCGAGATTCCTGAAACAACGATCGTTCCCACGCTCTGCGTGGGAATGCATCCTGTGACGCTCCGCGTCACGAACTCAATAGCGGACGCGGAGCGTCCATGACGGCGTTCCCACGCAGAGCGTGGGAACGATCATGAATCGAGTAACCGATACCCCACCCCCGCCTCGGTCACGATGAACCGCGGTTGCATCGGGTCGTCCGCCAGTTTCTGGCGCAGGTGCCCCACCACGATCCGCAAGTAATGCGTGTCTTCAGTATGGGTCGGCCCCCAGATGTCCTTGAGCAGTTGTTGCTGGGTGATGACTCGTCCGGGATGCCGTGCCAGTTGCGCCAGCACTGCGTATTCCTTGCGGGTCAGCGCGACTTCGCTACCATCGAGCAATACCCGCCGATAGGCCAGGTCCACCGTCAGCGGGCCGAAGGCCAGTGCCGCTTGCTGGGCCTCGCCCACCGGCGCCTGGCGTAATAGCGCTCGAATTCGCGCCAGGAATTCCTGGATGCCAAAGGGCTTGGTCACGTAGTCATTGGCACCGCCATCCAGCGCCTCGACTTTCTGCCCTTCACCGGCACGCACCGAGAGCACCAGCACCGGCACTGTCGACCACTCGCGAAACTCACGCAGTACCTGCTGGCCGTCCATGTCCGGCAGGCCGAGGTCGAGCACCAGCAAGTCCGGTTTGTTCAACGCCGCTTGCGCCAGGCCTTCGGTGCCGGTACCGGCCTCCAGCACCTTGTAGCCCTGTGAAGCGAGGCTGATGCGCAGGAATTTACGGATTTGCGGTTCGTCATCGATGACCAGGATGGTCGCGGTCTGGTTCATGGATTCACATCAACACAAAGTAGTGGCAAGAGAGTAACGCAAGCACGATCAGGCTTCACTCTCAAAACCCGGCTGCGCCTGCAAAGGCAAGTGCAAGGTGATGCAGGTGCCGCGCCCTTCAATACCGTCGGCCACGCTGATCCGCCCGCCATGGGCACCGACCATGCCCTGACAGATCGCCAACCCCAGCCCCGTGCCCTGCCCACCACGGTCGCCGCGAGCGGCGGTGTAGAACATGTCGAAAATCTTCTCCCGCTCCGCTTCCGGAATCCCCGGCCCTTCGTCGCTTACCGAGAAAAACAGCTCCGTGTCATCGGCCCCCGCGCGCACGTGCAGGCGCCCGTGGGACGGCGAGAAACGCGCAGCGTTTTCCATCACGTTGACCAGGGCCTGCTCGATCAGCGCCGCGTGGACGAATAACAGCGGCAGTTGCGCCGGCACTTCGGTGGTGACCTGCAACGGGGCCAATACCGCGCGAAGGCGATTGAGCGCACTGCCGACAATGTCTGCCGGCGATACCCAGTCCCGTGCCAGCTTCAATGCCCCGTGACCGAGGCGGGTCATGTCCAGCAGGTTTTGAATGTAGCGATCGAGGCGTTCGGCTTCGTCGCGGGTGCCTTCCAGCAACTCACGGCGATCCTCCAGGGGAATGGCCTCACCGAGGGCCAGCAGACTATCGATACTGCCGCGCATGGAGGTCAGCGGGGTACGCAAATCATGAGACACCGAGGCCAGCAAGGCACTGCGCAATTGTTCGGTTTCGCCGTGCAGCCGCGCGGCTTCCAGGTCATCGGCCAGTTGTGCTCGGGCCAGCGCCTGGGCCAACGGCTGGCTCAACGCGGTCAACAAACGCCGACGCTGGCCGCTCAAGGCCTGGCCTTCTTTGGCACACACACCGAGCAGCGCCAGCGGCCCCTCCTCCACTGACAATGGCCACCACCACCAACGACCGAACGGCAAGGTCCCGGTGCCCGCGCCCGCCGGCTGGTCGTGCTGCCACGCCCAATCGGCGGCGGCGCGTTCGGCTTCGGTGAACTCCAGCGGGCCACCGATCTCGACTTTCCAGCCGCTCTGGCCGTCGCGATTGAGCAGGCACAGTTGCAGGTCGCTCCAGCCGCTGAGGTGCTGGGCCGCCGCGTTGACCACGGCCTGACGATCGGTGGCAGCGGTGAGTTTGCGCGACAGATCGAGCAGTTCGCTGGTCTCTTCCTGGGTATCACGCAGGGCCTGCAATTGCCGGCGCTGGCGTGCAGCAAGGTTGCCGGTGAGCGCCGCCATCAGCAGGAAAAACAGCAAGGTCAGCACGTCTTCTTCGCGCTGGATGCTGAAGGAAAAATTCGGCGGAATGAACAAAAAATCGTAGGTCAGGAACGACAACGCCGCACAGGCCAGGGCCGGGCCAAGACTGCTGCGCACCGCTACCAGCAACACCGCGGCGAGAAACACCAGCGAGATGTTCGGCAACGGCAGCACACTGGCCACTGCCCAGGCCAGGGCAGTGGCCAACAGCGTCGCGACCACGGCCAGGGCGTAGTCGAACCATACCGGTGCCTGCATCGAACGCTGCCTTGGTTGATGCTGTTGCTGCTCGGTGTCGAGCACGTTGATTTCCAGCCCACGGGCATTACGCAGCAGTCGCGCCGCCAGGCCGCCTCCGAACAATCGACGACGCAGGCGCGGCCGCGACTGGCCGACCAGCACCAGGCTGGCGCGGCGTTCAGCGGCGTGCTGGATCAGGGTTTTGGCGACCTCGCCGGCCCGCAGCAGCACTACTTCACCGCCCAGGCGTTCGGCCAGTTGCTGGGCACTTTGCAGACGCAGCCGCGACTGCTCGTCACGCACGCGGCCATTATCCACATGCACCAGGCTCCACGGCAGATGCCGACGCTGGGCGACGCGGCTGGCGTGACGCACCAGGCGCTCGGCCTGGGCATCGCCATCGACGCCGACCAACAAGCGACCGCGCACCGTCGGCGCCGCTTGCCCCATCTGGCGATAGCCCTGGGTCAGGTCGTTATCGACCTGGGCCGCCGCGGTTTGCATGGCCAGCTCACGCAGCGCCGTGAGGTTGGTCTGGGAGAAATACGCATCGATGGCGGCCCTCGCCTGCTCGGGCACGTAGACCTTGCCGTCGCGCAAACGCTCGAGCAATTCGCGCGGTGGCAAATCGATCAGCAGCAGTTCGTACGCTTCCTGCAATACCCAGTCGGGCAGGGTTTCGCGCACCTGCACGCCCGTGATACCACGCACTTGGTCATTCAGGCTTTCCAGGTGCTGGACGTTGACCGTGGTGTACACGTCGATGCCAGCGGCGAGCAGTTCCTGGATGTCCTGCCAGCGTTTTTCGTGACGGCTGCCGGGGGCGTTGGTGTGGGCCAGTTCATCCACCAGCACCAGCCTGGGCTTGGCTGCAAGCAGACCGTCGAGGTCCATCTCCTCGAGCTCAACGCCACGGTATAACGAGCGCACCAATGGCATTTGCGGCAATCCGCTGAGCAACGCTTCGGTCTCGAAACGGCCGTGGGTTTCGACCACTCCGGCAATGACTTTCACGCCTTGGCGCAATTGGGTGTGGGCCGCTTGCAACATGGCGTAGGTCTTGCCGACGCCGGGGGCGGCGCCGAGGAATACCTTGAGCCGGCCACGGCCATCACGGGGCAGGTTTGCTAATAGCGCGTCGGCGCGGCCGGAGTCGCTCATGCTTTCAGTTCTCTTTATTCAGGTATTCATGTGGTGCCTGGGAGGCCGTCTTCGCGAGCAGGCTCGCTCCCACATTTGGAATGCATTCTCCTGTGGGAGCGAGCCTGCTCGCGAATGGCGTCACCGCCGACTACAGTTTTTCCAGCGCCAGGTTCAACTCAAGCACATTCACGACCGCTGGGCCTACCAATGGCTGTTCGGTGTGGGCGTCCAGCAGTTGCTGGAGCGACGCAACCGGCAGGTTGCGCGCCGCCGCAACACGCGCCAGTTGATAGGCAATCGCGGCCGGTGGCAAGTGCGGATCGAGACCGCTGCCAGAGGTGGTGACCAGCGCCAGCGGCACCGGCCCCTGCCCTGGCACCAGCAGCTTGTTGGCGTCGTCGATCACCCGAGTGGCCAGGGCCGGGTTGCTTGGCGACAGGTTGCTGGCGCTGCTCGATACGGTGGCAAAGGCACCAGCCGATGGCCGCGGGTGGAACCAGGCGTCGCCGACGAAATCCTGGGCAATCAGCGATGAGCCGCGAACCTTGCCGTCGGCATCGCGCACCAGGCTGCCATTGGCCTGATCCGGGAAGGCGACCTGGGCCACGCCGGTGACCACCAGGGGATAGGCGACACCGGTGATAAGGGTCATCAAAACCAGCAGGCTCAGGGCCGGGCGTATCATTGTGGACATTTCAAACTCCTCGAATTCGGTGAACAAGTACCGCGTTCAGTCAGGTACAACGTGTCGTCTTTTTCGCGAGCAGGCTCGCTCCCACAAGGAAACGAGGTGCCTTTGTGGGAGCGAGCCTGCTCGCGAAGGCGGTACGCCTGACACACGGTCAAACCAGATGCAACGCCGTCAACAGCATGTCGATCGCCTTGATGCCCACGAACGGCACCACAATCCCGCCCAGGCCATAGATCAGCAGATTGCGTCGCAGCAACGCCGCCGCGCTCGCCGCCTGCACGCGCACACCGCGTAAAGCCAAGGGAATCAGCACCACGATGATCAGGGCGTTGAACACGATCGCCGAGAGAATCGCGCTCTGCGGGCTGTGCAGCTGCATGACGTTCAACACGCCCAGTTGCGGGTAGATCGCGGCAAACAGCGCCGGCAGGATGGCGAAATACTTGGCCACGTCGTTGGCAATGGAAAAGGTCGTCAGCGCGCCGCGGGTCACCAACAGTTCCTTGCCGATCTGCACCACGTCCAGCAGCTTGGTCGGGTCACTGTCGAGGTCAACCATGTTGGCCGCTTCACGTGCCGCCTGCGTGCCGTCATTCATCGCCATGCCGACGTCCGCCTGGGCCAGGGCCGGGGCGTCATTGGCGCCGTCGCCGCACATGGCAACCAGGCGACCGTCGTTCTGCTCGTGCCGGATGCGCGCCAGTTTTTTCTCCGGCGTGGCTTCGGCCAGCACGTCGTCAACACCCGCTTCGGCGGCGATCGCGGCAGCGGTCAATGGGTTGTCGCCGGTCACCATGACCGTGCGGATCCCCAGCTTGCGCAGCTCGGCAAAACGCTCGCGGATGCCGGGCTTGACCACGTCCTTGAGGTGGATCGCACCGAGCAGTTTGCCGTCGGCGCAGACCAGCAGCGGCGTGCCGCCACTCTGGGCAATCCTGTCGATTTCCCGGGACAACGGCGCGGCCAGGTCGGCTCGCTTCAAGCCGACGAACGCCAGCAGGGAATCCACTGCGCCCTTGCGATACACGCGGCCCTGATAGTCGACACCTGACAGCCGGGTTTCGGCGCTGAACGGTACAGCCGTCAGCAATTCGGCGGCCGGCTCCGTTTGCGGTTGCGTGCCACGCAGGTATTCGACGATGGATTTACCTTCCGCCGTGTCATCGGCCAGAGAGGCCAACAAGGCACCCTCGGCCAGTTCGCTGGCCGTCACGCCTGGAGCGGGAACAACGGCGGCGCAACGACGGTTACCGAAGGTGATGGTGCCGGTCTTGTCCAGCAGCAGGACGTGCACGTCCCCCGCCGCTTCCACCGCGCGACCGGACTTGGCGATCACGTTCAGGCGCACCAGGCGGTCCATGCCGGCGATACCGATGGCCGACAACAAACCGCCAATGGTGGTCGGGATCAGCGTGACCAATAACGCCACCAGGAACACCAGCGGCAGGCTGCCATTGGCAAAGTGGGCGAACGGTTGAAGAGTCACGACCACCAGCAGGAAGATCAGGGTCAGGCCGATCAACAGGATGTCCAGCGCCACTTCGTTCGGGGTTTTCTGGCGCTTGGCGCCTTCGACCAGGGCGATCATGCGATCCAGTGTCGACTCGCCGGGGTTGGCGGTGATCTTCACCAACAGCCAGTCAGACACCAGCCGGGTATTGCCGGTCACCGCCGAGCGGTCGCCGCCGGATTCACGAATCACCGGAGCGGATTCACCGGTGATGGCCGCTTCGTTGACGGCAGCAATCCCTTCAATCACCTCACCGTCACCGGGGATCATCTCCCCCGCTTCGACGCGCACCACATCGCCTTTGCGCAGGCTGGCGGCCGGCACCACTTGAAAGCTGCCGTTGCTGGTTCTGCGCCGGGCGCTCAAGCCTTCGCTACCCGCCTTGAGGCTGTCGGCGCGGGCCTTGCCACGACCTTCGGCCAGGGCCTCGGCGAAGTTGGCGAACAGCACGGTAAACCACAGCCACAGGGCAATCTGTGCGGCGACGAAGGTCGGCACCGCCGTGTCGGGAATGAAGCACAGCACGGTGGTCAGGATCGCCGTCAGTTCGACCACCAGCATCACCGGCGCACGCTGCAATTGTCGCGGATCGAGCTTGACGAAAGCTTGTACCAGCGCTGGGCGCCAGAGGGCCGAGATCGCGGTTCTTGCTTGTTCCGGGGCCTTGGCAGCGACCGGTTTGATTGCGGGCATATTCATCATCTGCTCCTTAGAAGCCCAGGCTTAAATGTTCAGCAATCGGGCCCAACGCCAGCGTCGGCAGGAAGGTCAAGCCACCCACCAGCAAAATGGTCACGGTCAGCAAGGTCACGAACAGCGGGCCGTGGGTCGGGAAGCTGTTCTGGCCAATCGGCGCGGTCTTCTTCATCGCCAGGCTGCCGGCCAGGGCCAGCACCGGCAGGATGTAGCCGAAGCGACCGATCAACATGCCAAGGCCCAGCATCAGGTTGTGGTACGGCGTATTGGCGCCGAAGCCGCCAAATGCCGAACCGTTGTTGGCACTGGCCGAGGTGTAGGCGTAGAGCAACTGACTGAAACCATGGGCGCCGGGGTTGCTCACCGAGGCCACAGGCCCTGGCAGGCTGGCGGCAATGGCACCGAGGACCAGCACGCCGATCGGCATGACCAGCAAGGTCAGCACCAATAGCTGCACCTCTCGGGCTTGCAGTTTCTTGCCGAGGTATTCCGGCGTCCGGCCGATCATCAGGCCGGCAAGGAACACCGCGATCAGCACGTTGAGCAACATGCCATAGAGCCCCGCGCCGACGCCGCCGAAGATCACTTCGCCGACCATCATGTTGACCAGCGCAACCATGCCGCTGAGCGGGTTGAGACTGTCATGCATGCCATTGACCGAACCGTTCGACGCCGCCGTGGTGGTCACCGACCACAGCACCGTGGCGGTGGTACCGAAACGCGCCTCCTTGCCCTCCAGCGGAGCGGTCTGTTCGACGGCGACGTTGGCCAGGGTCGGATTGGGTTGGTATTCAGCCCACAGCGACGTCGCGCCACCGATCAAGAACAGCGCCAGCATGCACGCGATGATCGCGCGGCTCTGACGCAGGTCTTTCACGTAATGGCCAAAGGTGAACACCAGCGCCACCGGGATCAGGATGATCGACGCGACTTCGAACAGGTTGCTCCAGGCCGTCGGGTTCTCGAACGGATGCGCCGAGTTGACGCCAAAGAAGCCACCGCCATTAGTGCCCAGTTGCTTGATCGCAATCTGGCTGGCGGCCGGCCCCAGCGGGATCACTTGATCGATGCCCTGCACGGTCACGGCATTCACATATTGCGCGAAGGTTTGCGGCACGCCCTGCCAGACCAAGTACAGCGCCAGCAGCAGGCACAGCGGCAACAGGCCGTACAGGGTGGCGCGAGTCATGTCGACCCAGAAGTTGCCCAGCGATGCAGTGGATTTGCGACCGATGCCGCGGCACAGCGCAACCAGGACTGCAAGACCGGTGGCAGCGCTGACAAAGTTCTGCACGGTGAGGCCGACCATCTGGCTCAGGTAGCTCAGGGTCGCTTCGCCGCTGTAGGACTGCCAGTTGGTGTTGGTCATGAAGCTGACTGCGGTATTGAACGCTTGCGTCCATTCCTGGCCCGGCAGGTTTTGCGGGTTCAGCGGCAAGTGGTCCTGGAACAGCAGGATCGCGAACAACAGTACAAAACCCGCCAGGTTGAAGGCGAGCAAGGCCAGGGTGTACTTCTGCCAGCTCTGCTCGGCCTGGGGATCGACGCCAGACAGGCGATAACAACCACGTTCGAGTGGACCAAGGATCGGCGTCAGCCAGGTGCGCTGGCCTTCCATGACCTTGTAGTAGAAACGCCCGAGAAACGGTGCGGGGACCAGTACCAGGGCGAAAAACGCCAGGATCAGCCAATAGTCATAACTGTGCATAGCCGCTCCTAGTTGCGGTCCGCGCGCAACAGCGCAACCAACAGATAAATGAACAGTCCCACTGCCAGCAGCAGTGACACTCCGTCCAGAACGCTCATGGAAGTTCTCCGTGTTACGGCGTATTGCCGCGTGTGGAGGTATTGTCGGCAGGGAGGCTGTAAAGGAACGAGACCGAGGGGTGCGGCGGGGCATAAAGAAAGCGTAAAGAGTGGGTTTAGGGCTCTGTTACTGCGTTGTCTTGACGGGCCTCTTCGCGAGCAAGCCCGCTCCCACACTGTTTAGCAGTGTTTGGGAAAACGCATACCCCTGTGGGAGCGAGCCTGCACGCGAAGGGGCATTGCAGACGACACAGGGGTGAACGACACAGAACAGGCATACAATGGAACCAGTGCGAAATCCAATCGCTCAAAGTGGTATGCACGTTCGACAGGCGAAACCCTCGCCCGCCGGCCGGCTTTCAAGGAGGTCCCATGCCCTGGTATGCCTGGTTGATTCTGGTGGTTGCCATTGGCTCTATCGTTGGCGGTTTAATGATGTTGCGCGACACCGCCCACAAGGTTGAGCTGACCGATGAACAGCGCAAACGCGTCGCCGAACGCAATGCGGAAATGGACGCCAAGGAAGCGCAGGACCGCTAGCTGCGAAATCGTCCGAGACCTGTGAGGCATTCGGACGATTTCCTGCGGTTCAGATCAACGAGCAGCGATCAAAAAAACGCTCGCGCCCCAGCACCATCAGTGCTGCGCGCTTGTGTGGAAAGTCGAATTCCTTCTCGCAATAAAACCCCTGTCCCTGCAGGTGCCCAATCATCTTCGCGTTGTCGGCACGGGGCTCGGCGACCACGCGACGAGTCCGTGGATCGTCGAGAAACAGGTAATGCACCAGCGCCGACAGCCAGCTCGCCACCTTGTGCGGACCCCGGTGACTTTCTTCGCCCACCAGCATGTGGATGCCACGGTCGTAATCATCCGCGTCATAGAAGGGTGCGATACGATCTTCCTTGGCCCAATAGGCTTCGAAATAGGCAAAGGGTTGATCGTCGAAACAACCGATCAACGTCAGGGTATGGGGATCGTCCTGGCGTTTGCCCAGGTACTCGCGATGCTCTTCGAGACTGCCCTGCTCTTGCCAGAAACTCGCGACCCGAGGGCTGTTCTGCCAGCGATTGAATCGCACAAGATCCTCGTCGATATCCACTGTGCGCAAGGAAATCCACGCCCCCAGCCTGGAATCGAAACGCCGATAAACCTCGCCTTGCGGCTTCGGTGGGCGCAGTGGGTGACGCTTGCCGCCGCTGATGACCATCTGCTGTGGATAACAGCCCGTCAGCGAATCGCCCAACCACGGCTGTGGCAACTGCCAGAACAGGGTGCGTTCGCAACGATAGCAGCCAGCCGTATCGGCAGGAACCAGCAAGCCGCTGAGCAGGGCTTCGGTCGGCGTTTCATCGAGTTGCCAGATCAGACGCTGGCAGGCCGGGTCGCGAGCGAACAACCAATAACCGGCAGCCCAGAAAGCCTGGCTGCCAGAAAGACCGAAGCGTTCCTCCACTTGCAGCCGCAGCTCGGTGTCGCGGGTCAGGCGCAGATTTATCAGCGCCTGGCTTTCGAGGCTGAGGCTCAGCCGGTTTTCGGTTTCATCGGCTACTAGACTGCTGCCCGTTGGTAATTGCAGGACAGTCAGGTCTTTCGGATTGGGCATGGGAAAGGCTCACGGTAATCGTCGACAGTTAAACGATGTAACGCGAGCCAAGGATGAAAATTTAAGCGTGCACGACAGATAACTGTGCAACACCAATGGTCGATACATGCAGCGATTGCAAATACCTGGAGTGAAGCACCTGCGAGAGGAACAACAAAATTACAGTTCTCTCAAACGCACATCATCGATATCAAAATCGTTTCCATCATATGAAAAGCTATGGCTTTCTACCCAAAGTTGCATGCGAGGTTGCGTGGCCACAAAGGTTCCAGAAAGAGGTTTCCAGCTCATATGTGGAAAGAACGTATGTTCAGTCACAGCCATTGAACCCGCGCGAAGCGACAAGCTAGGGACGGGGGCCAAAAAATTCCTCCGTCGAACCGACAAACTGAATTCATACGTGACGTGCGGTTGCAAGTTGTCGAAGTACTTTGTCATTAACACACCGACAGGTTTGTTAGCAGAGTCGGAAACCAGATGCCCCGTCCCTCCCGTCGCTTGCAAAATCAGATCCTGAGGACGCATATCCACACCACGCTCCCAATCTTTCCAGTTGCCGTCATCAAACGTAGTGAGATCATCGAACGCAAATCGTATCGTCAACTCCCGCGGTGTAAGTACAACTGCCTTGTCGGTACTCTCACTTCCATCCAGCGTTACTTTGCAGATCAGGCTGAATGTGCTGAAGTCCTTCAGTGATTGAAGCCATTTTCGAGGTAAATCCCGGGTCAAGCCATCATCCAGATTCGGTTCCGACACCAACTCGCCAACCATCAGATCAAGCACAACACAATTGCCATCCTTGTCAGTACCGGCACAGCTGAGCCATACCCGCTGGCCCTCAACCATCCAGGGATTCCAGGGTTCGACCAGAACCGTGCCATCGTCGTCAAAGTTGCGCAGGTCCAGAATATCGTTGGTGGCCTGAAGCACTTGCGGTATCGGCCAATGTTTAGGAACGCTGATTTGCAGGTTGAAGTCTGGAGATGTCGCCTGCTTGCACGGGCTGGTCACGTCATAACGAAGGGTCACCGTCTTGCCGATGCAGGCAATCACCTCGTTGAAAGGCACCTCGAAGTCCACATACCCCGCGATGCTATTGCCTGGTTTGGCCTCGATCGGCAGTGAGTAACCGTCCGGGCGTACCCAGTATGGCTGGATCGTATGACGAGGGCTGATACGGTCGTAAGCCACCCGCACAGTAAGGCCTTCCTTGGCGTTTTCCGGATTGAGCAGCTCGCCAACCGCCTGACGTACTGTCGGGGCGATCAGGTGCAGATCTTGCTGATGAAGGGACAAGGCCAAAGACGGAAACTTCACTGCACTGGGGTGATCGATCAGGCCATTGAAGTTCACCGCGAAATGCAGCTGAAGCCCGGTACAATCTGCCAGTTTCTCTATCTCATGCCTCGGCAACAAGTCACGGACGGCTATTTCGCCCTCCCACGCCGGCAGCGCGTCCCCCATCAGCACATCGAAGCTGTAAGGTGTGCCATCCTCCGACTTGCCTGTCCCCCATAGCCAAGTCGGCTGGCCTTCTGCGATAAAAGACCATGATTCCATCATCACATCGGCATCGCCATTGAACGTATTGAGGTCCAACACCCGTGCCGTAGCCTGTCTCACCTCTGGTGTAGACAAACCGGTGAGCTTGAGCACCTTCAGTGTCAGCACCGGAGAAGGCCACTGCCTATCGCGCTGGACCGTATAACGCACTCGAACCTGGCCGCAAAAGTTGGCGCTGATGGCTGAAGCCGGCACCGGGATATCGACAAAGCCGTTTGTTGTTCCGCTTACACAGGCCAGCGATGGAGTCCCGGCACCGGGCGCTCCTTCGAAAAAAGCGCACACCCGATCGGTATCGCGCATTCCGTTATAGGCCACGCGTATTGTCGTGCCCTTTGTAGCGTTAATCGGATTGAGCAGACATTCGTCGGCCGCGCACTCGGTGGCCTCCAGTACCCTCGGCATCAGCAGTTTGAGGTCCGGCTCACCCAACCGCAGGTTTTCAGTACTACGACTCAGCTCATGAGCATTTGCCGGTAGCCAGGAAACCGTTGGATCTGCCGGTGCGGTTCCGGGCGCGCCGTCGAAAGTGACAGCCGCGCACAAGGTTACCGAGGAATAGTCTTCACACCCGGCCAGCCAGTCACGACACAAGTGCTCCAGAAAGACAAAGCCGCCCTGGGCTTCCCATTTCTTCACAAGGTGGTTTTCCAACACCCATTCGAACCGGAAGTTGCCGACATGGTGTTCGTTACCTATCGCCAGAATCCACAGTCGCTGCCCCTCTGCGATAAAGTTCCAACGTTCCAGGGCAACCCGGGCATTGTCTTCGAACTTGCGCATGTCCAGCCAGCGCGCACCCTGGGATGTATCCACATCGAGAAACGTGGATGCCGGTAAAAATTCAGGTTTAAGTGTCTCAACCGTCAATTCAAGTTTGATAGACGGTTCAGTTCGGCCATTGAGGGTGGCGGTGTACCAAACTTCGACGGTCTTACCGATACAGGCACCGATTACTTCAGCAGCGACGTTAATCTGGATAGAGCGGTCGTCACTGCCATCCTTGACCGGGATCGAGGGTCGCCCCGGGCCTTCGGGGCCGTCCCAATGCAATTGAATCTGGTAAGCAGACGTCATACTGGCAAACGCAATGGTGACGATGACGCCCCGCCTCGCAAAAATCGGATCCAGCGTGTTATTGGCCGTCGCAAACTCGACAGTCGGAATTGGATGTTCCGCAACAGGCAGGACGTGTTGAGCTGCGTCTTTGACAACCTCTTTAGCCATGACAGATTACCTTTCGACGGAATAGATGATTACGCTATCTAAACCCTCGGCAATCGTTATTGGCTACTGTCAAAGTTGACAGGTTTTCACTGCAAAACACATTGGAGCGACAAGCGGTAAACCTGTATGTGCATCAGTTGCCAGGCACCGGCACCACCGCGATTTTGTACGGATCGAAAATCTTCAGCATCTGGCCATTATCGCGCAACCCTTGCAGCAACCTGCCGAAGGTTTCGCCGCTGATCGGCGCGGTCGGGCGGAGAATGGCGTAGTGGTGATAGATCTGGTCGACGCGCTCGGATACCAGTAACTCATTGGCGACTTTCTCGTTGCGCAGAAAGTAGTCGCTCAGGTAGGACCGTGTGACCAGGGCGACATCGGCGCGGCCACGCAGCACCATCAGCAGGTTGCTGTCATGGGAATAGGTCAAGGTGGCGTTGTGGTGAGTGGCGAGGTACTTGGGATCGGCATTGAAGTGGGCGAATTCGTAGTGATACCCGCTGAACAATGCCAGGCGCTTGCCGGCGAGCTCGCTGAAGTAACTTTGCTGGCGCTGAGGCAAGCGTTGCGCAACGAAGATTTCGGCGTCTTCCAGGCCCATGTCGACGCTGGTGTGGGGGATGTCCCGCCAGCCCCAGTCGGGATTTTCGAAGATCGCCATGTCCACCCGGCCTTGCTTGAAGTCGCCAAAGCGGCGGGGAATGGAGGTAGGTACCAACACGAACCGGTAGTCGCTTTGCAGGTTGTTGAGGGCCGCGACCAATTGCGGCAACAGGCCGGTGTCGGCACCAGACTCCGGGCGCACCGTATAGGGAGGAAAGTGTGCGGCACCGATGCGCACCAGTTGTGCGGCCTGGGTCGGCATGACTGATAACGACGCGAGTATTGCCAGTAAAAGTCGCGAAGCCGTCCGTATTGGCGAAGACATCAAAACAACCCACTCCCCGAAACTGCATCAATGCATTGAAGCTAGGCGGTTTCGACCACTTAGCCAGTTTCCTGCCGACCCGCACTCACGCACTATTTACCCGCCAGCACCAGAATCAAGGCCTCCTCGGCCAGTTGATCCAGGTTCATGTTGCCATCGGCACGAAACCAGGTGGTGGTCCAGGACAACGCTCCAGTCAGGAAACGCCGGGTGATAAACACATCGCCGCGGATAAAACCGGCGCTCTTGGCTTCACCCAGCACCTGCAGCCAGATGTCTTCATAGATATCGCGCAACGCCAGTACCCTGGCCTGCCCCTCATCGGACAGTGAACGCCATTCGTAGACCAGCACCGCCATCGCCTCACCACTGCCGCCCATGATGGACTGCAATTCGCAGCGGATCAGCGCCAGCACCTGCTCGCGCACGTCGCCGGCCTCGGCGATGGCCGCACGCATCAGCGCGGTGTTATACAGAATGGTCTCCTCCATCACCGCCCGCAGGATATCGTCCTTGCTCTTGAAGTGATGAAAAATACTTCCCGACTGGATGCCCACGGCACCGGCCAGGTCGCGCACGGTAGTGCGTTCATAGCCCTTGTTGCGAAACAGGTGGGCCGCCACTTGCAGCAACTTGCCCCGGGCGCTGTCCGGGTCGGTCAATTGTCCGCTGTCGACCAACTCGCGCATGACGCTCAAGGCTTTTTGCTCATCCACCCGTTCTCTCCTACAGTCGATCAGTCCAATGCCGCGCTCCCCGCGAAAACATTGGGTTGCGCTGGCAATTTAAGCAACTGGCGACGACCAAGCAAGCGCTCGGGCAGAAGATAGTTCAGCCGTTTACAAACCAAGCGCTTGCTTGGTAGTCTCAAGGCACTGTTGCCGGAGGTGGTTATGGAGTTGACTGCGCCAAGAACAATTCGCATCGGTTGCGCCAGCGCCTTCTGGGGCGACACCTCGACCGCCGCCGCGCAACTGGTCGAAGGCGGGCGCCTGGACTACCTGGTCTTCGATTACCTGGCTGAAATCACCCTGTCGATCATGGCCGGCGCACGGATGAAAGATCCCCAGGCCGGGTACGCCAGCGACTTCATCGAAGTGCTCGCTCCTCTGCTCTCGCAACTGGCCGAACAAAAGATCCGCGTCATCAGCAATGCCGGCGGGGTCAACCCTCAAGCCTGTGCAGCCGCCCTGCAGGCCGCCTGCGACAAGGCCGGCGTCGCGCTGAAGATCGCTGTCTTGTTGGGCGATGACTTGCAACCGCAGATCAAACAACTGGGCAGCCTTGGCATTCACGAAATGTTCAGCGCCGCCCCCCTGCCGCCGATGTGTGTCTCGACCAACGCCTACCTGGGGGCGCCGGGCATCGTCGAAGCCCTGCGCCTGGGTGCGGACATCGTGATCACCGGACGCGTGGTCGACAGCGCCGTGGTCAGCGGCGCGCTGGTGCATGAGTTCGGCTGGTCGTGGCACGACTACGACAAACTGGCCCAGGCGGCGCTGGCCGGGCACATCATCGAGTGTGGCGCGCAATGCACCGGCGGCAACTTCACCGACTGGCGCGATGTGCCCGATTACGAGCACATCGGTTTTCCCATCGTCGAAGTCAACGCCGACAGCCAGTTCATCGTCAGCAAACCCGAAGGCACCGGCGGCCTGGTCACACCCTTGACCGTGGGCGAACAGATGCTCTACGAAATCGGTGACCCGCGGGCCTACCTGCTGCCCGACGTGGTCTGTGATTTCACCCAGGTCAAACTCGTGCAGCAAGGCAGGAACGCGGTCCGGGTGCACGGCGCAAAAGGCTTGCCGCCCACCGCTCAGTACAAGGTCAGCGCCACGTACCCGGACGGTTTCCGTTGCACCGCCAGTTGCCTGATCGCCGGGATCGATGCGGTCGCCAAGGGCCACAGGGTCAGCGAAGCGATCATCAACAAGACCTCACAGATGTTCAGCCAGCGCGGCTGGGCGCCCTACAGCGAGGTGAACATTGAACTGCTTGGCAGCGAAGCCACGTACGGCCCCCACGGGCAGCGCCAGGACAGCCGCGAAGTAGTGATCAAGCTCGCGGTGCGCCATCCGAACAAGCAGGCATTGATCCTGTTCTCCCGGGAAATCGCCCAGGCCGCCACCGGCATGGCGCCGGGGCTGACCGGGATCGTCGGCGGCCGGCCGACGGTGTATCCGCTGATCCGCTTGTTTTCGTTCCTGATCGACAAAACTGCCTGCACGCTGGAAATTGATCTCATGGGCCAGCGCCACTCGTGCGCCCTGCCCGCCCTCGATGTGCTCGACAGCGCCGACTTGCCCGTGCCGATTGAGCCACCCCGCCCCACGGGACCTGCCGATGCCAGCGTCGCCCTGGTCAAGCTCGCGGTGGCCCGCTCCGGTGACAAGGGCAATCACAGCAATATCGGCGTCATGGCCCGCGACCCGCAGTACCTGCCGTGGATCGCCGAAGCCCTGACCCCGGCCGTGATCGTCGACTGGATGAGCCATGTCCTCGACCCGATCCACGGGCGTGTCGAGCGTTGGTATTTACCCGCCAGCCACAGCCTGAATTTCCTCCTGGAAAACGCTTTGGGGGGTGGAGGCGTGGCCAGCCTGCGGATCGATCCGCAGGGCAAGGCCTTCGCCCAGCAATTGCTGGAGATCCAGATTCCGGTGCCACAGCGCATCGCCGACCAGGTCAACTAGAGGATTGCCGCCATGGCTTACGATTCGATTTTCAAAGCCGATCTGTTTGCCGGCCAGACCATCATCGTCACCGGTGGCGGCAGTGGCATTGGCCGCTGCACGGCTCACGAACTGGCGGCCCTCGGTGCGCATGTGCTGCTGGTCGGGCGCAAGGCCGACAAGTTGAAAAATGTCGCTGCCGAGATTACCGAAGATGGCGGCAAGGCTGACTGGGGCACCTGCGATATCCGTGAGGAAGAAGCGGTCACGCACCTTGTCAGCGAATTCATCCGCAAATACGGCCCGATTCACGGCCTGGTCAACAACGCTGGCGGCCAGTACCCGTCGCCCCTGGCCTCGATCAACCAGAAGGGTTTCGAAACCGTTATGCGCACCAATCTGCTGGGCGGATTCCTGATGGCCCGGGAAGTGTTCAACCAGTCCATGAGCAAGCACGGCGGCGCCATCGTCAACATGCTCGCCGACATGTGGGGCGGCATGCCCGGCATGGGCCACTCGGGGGCGGCGCGCTCGGGCATGGACAACCTGACCAAGACCGCGGCCTTCGAATGGGGGTACGCCGGGGTCCGGGTCAACGCTGTGGCGCCGGGCTGGATCGCTTCCAGCGGCATGGACACCTACGAAGGTGCGTTCAAGGCGGTGATTCCGACCTTGCGTGAGCACGTGCCACTCAAGCGCATCGGCACCGAATCGGAAGTCAGCGCGGCGATCGTGTTCCTGCTCAGCCCGGCGGCGGCGTTCATCAGCGGCAGCACCCTGCGCATCGACGGCGCGGCCAGCCTCGGCGGGCGCGCATGGCCGATTCACAAGGCGACCAACAGCCACTCGTACAACGGATTCCACCGCGCGTACTTGCCTGATGTCCTCAAGGACAAGGAATAACCCATGCCGGTGATTGAGTCGCAACTGGACCCCCACAGCGAACAGTTCGCCCGTCATCGTGCGGCCATGCTGGACGCCGTCGAACAGGTCCGTACCCTCGAACAGAACCTGCTGGACAAGGCAGCCGAGGCCAGGCCCAGGTTCGAAAAACGCGGTCAGTTACTGCCCCGCGAACGCCTCAACCTGCTGCTCGACCCGGGTGCGCCATTTCTCGAACTGGCGAGCCTGGCCGGCTACAAGTTGCACGACGACAAGGACGGCAGTTCGGCGGGCGGCGGCTTGATTGCCGGGATCGGCTACGTGTCGGGTGTGCGGGTGTTGGTGGTGGCGAACAACAGTGCGATCAAGGGCGGCACCATTTCCCCCTCGGGCCTGAAAAAATCCTTGCGCCTGCAACAGATCGCCATGGAAAACAAACTGCCGGTGATTACCCTGGCCGAGAGTGGCGGCGCGAACCTCAATTACGCGGCGGAGATTTTCGTCGAAGGCGCGCGCAGCTTTGCCAACCAGGCACGCATGTCGGCCATGGGCCTGCCGCAGATTACCGTGGTCCACGGTTCGGCGACGGCTGGCGGAGCCTATCAGCCGGGGCTGTCGGACTATGTGGTGGTGGTGCGTGGAAAGGCCAAGCTGTTCCTGGCCGGTCCGCCTCTTCTGAAAGCAGCCACCGGAGAAGTCGCCAGCGACGAGGCACTGGGCGGCGCTGAGATGCACGCACAAATCGCCGGCACTGCCGAATACCTGGCCGAAAACGATGCCGACGGCGTGCGCCAGGCCCGCGAGATCGTCAGCCTGCTGCCATGGAATGCGCGCTTGCCGGTGTTGCCTGCCAGGCAATGGCAGGAACCGCTCTACCCCATCGACGAATTGCTCGGCCTGATTCCCGATGATCCGAAAAAACCCTACGACGTGCGTGAGATCGTCGCCCGAATCGCCGATGGCTCGAACTTCCTCGAGTTCAAGGCCGAGTTCGATCAGCAGACCGTGTGCGGCCAATTGACAATCCAGGGGCGCGCCTGCGGATTCATCGGCAACAACGGTCCGATCACGCCCAAGGGTGCGAGCAAGGCTGCGCAATTCATTCAGCTGTGCGACCAGAGCCAGACGCCCCTGCTGTTTTTCCACAACACCACCGGGTTCATGGTTGGCACCGAATCAGAGCAGCAGGGGGTGATCAAGCATGGCGCCAAGATGATCCAGGCGGTAGCCAATGCCCGGGTGCCGAAACTGACCATCGTGGTGGGCGGCTCCTATGGCGCCGGCAACTATGCGATGTGCGGCCGGGGCCTGGACCCACGCTTCATCTTCGCCTGGCCCAACAGCCGCACCGCCGTCATGGGCGGCGCCCAGGCCGGCAAGGTGCTGCGCATCGTCACCGAGGCCAAGCAGGCCAAAGACGGCCTGGTGCCCGACCCGAAAATGCTCGACATGCTCGAACAGGTCACCGCGCAGAAACTCGACAGCCAGTCCACGGCGCTTTATGGCAGCGCCAACCTGTGGGACGACGGCCTGATCGATCCGCGGGACACCCGGACCCTTCTTGGTTACCTGCTGGATATCTGTCACGAGGCCGAGGTGCGCTCGCTGCAAACCAACAGCTTCGGTGTCGCGAGGTTTTGATCGTTCCCACGCTCTGCGTGGTTCGCCAGGAGAACAATAAAAATGATCTTCACCCAGGAACACGAAGCACTGCGTCGCACCGTCCGCCAGTTCGTCGATCATGAGATCAACCCTCATGTCGAGGAATGGGAAAAGGCCGGGCGTTTTCCGATCCACGAGATCTTTCGCAAGGCCGGCGACCTCGGCCTGCTGGGCATTTCCAAACCGGAAAAGTTCGGCGGCATGGGCCTGGACTACAGCTACTCGATCGTCGCCGCCGAAGAGTTCGGCACCATTCATTGCGGCGGGATTCCCATGTCGATCGGCGTGCAGACCGACATGTGCACCCCGGCCCTGGCGCGCTTCGGTTCCGATGAGTTGCGCGATGAGTTCCTGCGCCCGGCCATCAGCGGCGAGCAGGTCGGCTGCATCGGCGTCTCCGAAGTCGGCGCGGGGTCCGACGTGGCCGGCTTGAAAACCACCGCGCGCAAGGACGGCGACGACTACGTGATCAACGGCAGCAAGATGTGGATTACCAACTCGCCAAGCGCCGACTTCATCTGCCTGCTGGCCAACACCTCGGAGGACAAACCGCACATCAACAAGTCGCTGATCATGGTGCCGATGAACACGCCGGGCATCAGCCTCAGCTCGCACCTGGACAAACTGGGCATGCGCAGTTCGGAAACCGCCCAGGTGTTTTTCGACAACGTGCGGGTGCCACAGCGCAATCGCATCGGTCACGAAGGCGCGGGGTTCATGATGCAGATGCTGCAGTTCCAGGAGGAACGCCTGTTCGGTGCGGCCAACATGATCAAGGGCCTGGAGTATTGCGTCGACAGCACCATCGAGTATTGCAAGGAGCGCAAGACCTTTGGCAGTGCGCTGATCGACAACCAGGTCATCCACTTTCGCCTGGCCGAACTGCAAACCGAGATCGAATGCCTGCGGGCGCTTGTCTATCAAGCCACTGAGCAATACATCAAGGGCCAGGACGTCACGCGCCTGGCGTCCATGGCCAAGCTCAAGGCCGGTCGCCTGGGTCGCGAGGTGACCGACAGCTGTCTGCAATACTGGGGCGGCATGGGTTTCATGTGGGACAACCCGGTGGCCCGCGCCTACCGCGATGTGCGCCTGGTGTCGATCGGCGGCGGTGCCGACGAAATCATGCTGGGGATTATCTGCAAGCTCATGGGCATTCTGCCCGGGAAAAAAAAATGAGTACCCTGCCGGTTTGCCAGACCCTGCTGCTCGATATGCACAACGGTGTGCTGCACATCACCCTCAATCGACCGGACAGCCGCAACGCCATGAACTTGCAGATGGTCAGCGAACTGCGTGCGGTGCTGGCGGCAGTGCACGATGAGCGGGGAGTCAGGGCCCTGGTGGTCGGCGGTGCCGGCGGGCATTTCTGTGCCGGGGGAGACATCAAGGACATGGCCAATGCACGCGCCCAAGGTCCGGGCGCGCACCGCGACTTGAATCGACTGTTCGGTGCGTTGCTGCAAGAGGTGCAGCATGCGCCGCAGGTGGTGATCACCGTCCTGCAAGGCGCGGTGCTCGGTGGTGGCTTCGGTTTGGCCTGTGTCAGCGACATTGCCCTGGCCGATCACCAGGCGCAGTTCGGCCTGCCGGAAACCAGCCTCGGTCTGTTGCCAGCGCAGATCGCGCCGTTCGTGGTGCAGCGCATCGGCCTGACCCTGGCCCGTCGCCTCGCCCTGACCGCCGCACGTTTCGACGGCACCCAGGCACGGCGGATGGGGCTGGTGCATTTTGTCGAGCACGATACGCAGGCATTGGCCGAGCGCCTCGATGAAGTGCTGGCCCATGTGCTGTGTTGCGCGCCCGGGGCGAATGCGGCGACCAAGAAACTGTTGCTGGCGAGCGCCGTGCAGCCATCGGATGCATTGCTCGATGAGGCGGCCGAGTGGTTCAGCGAAGCAGTGACCGGGGTTGAAGGGGTCGAAGGGACCCTGGCGTTCGTGCAAAAACGCAAACCGGGGTGGGCCCTTTAAGCGCTTCGCGAGCAGGCTCGCTCCCACTTTGGAATGCATTTCAACTGTGGGAGCGAGCCTGCTCGCGAAGAGGCCCTCACATTCAACGCAAATCCCTGGGAGCAGAACATGCCCGGATTCAGCAAGATCCTGATCGCCAATCGCGGTGAAATCGCCTGCCGCCTCCAGCGCACCGCCCAGGCCCTGGGCTACCGCACCGTCGCGGTATTCAGCGACGCCGACGCCGATGCCCTGCACGTGCAAATGGCCGACGAAGCGGTGAACATCGGCCCCGCCCCGGTGCAGCAGTCCTACCTGAATATCCAGGCGATCATCGACGCGGCCCGGCGCACTGGCGCGGATGCCATCCATCCGGGCTACGGTTTCCTCTCGGAAAATGCCGCTTTCGCCCGCGCCTGCCAGGACGCCGGCATCACCTTCATCGGGCCCAGCCCCGAAGCCATCGAGCTGATGGGCAGCAAGCGCCGGTCGAAAATCGCCATGCTCAATGCCGGCGTACCCTGCATCGAGGGTTATCAGGGTGCCGAACAGGACGATGCCACCCTCATCCGCGAAGCCGACCGCATCGGCTACCCGCTGATGATCAAGGCCAGTGCCGGCGGCGGTGGGCGTGGCATGCGCCTGGTGCATGGGGCCACCGACCTGGTGCAACAGCTGCGCAGTGCTCGCTCCGAAGCCTTGCACGGTTTTGGCAGTGACGAACTGATCCTCGAGCAGGCCTTGATCGAACCGCGCCATGTCGAGGTGCAGCTGTTCGGCGACTCGCACGGTAACCTGATCTACCTTGGCGAGCGTGATTGTTCGATCCAGCGTCGCCACCAGAAAGTCATCGAAGAAGCCCCCTGCCCCGTGATGACGAGTCCGTTGCGCCAGGCCATGGGCGAAGCGGCGCTCAAGGCGGGACGCGCGGTCAACTATGTCGGCGCGGGCACGGTGGAATTCCTGCTGGATGCGCGCGGACAGTTTTACTTCCTGGAAATGAACACCCGACTGCAAGTGGAACATCCGGTGACCGAATTCATCACCGGCCTGGACCTGGTGGCCTGGCAGTTGAACATCGCCCAGGGACAAGCGCTGCCGCTGCGTCAGGAAGACGTTCAGCTCAAGGGGCATGCCATGGAAGTGCGCCTGTACGCCGAGGACCCTGCGCAAGGTTTCCTGCCACAAACCGGTCGAGTCGCGTCCTGGGAACCGCGCTTGCAGGATGGCGTGCGGATCGACCATGGGCTGATCGAAAGCCAGGAGATCAGCCCGTTCTACGACCCGCTGCTGGGCAAAATCATCGCCCACGGCCAGACCCGTGAAGAGGCTCGGCGCAAGTTGCTGCGGGCCGTGCAGGACTGCGTGCTGCTGGGCGTACAGAGCAACCAGCGCTTGCTCGTCAGCCTGCTGCAACATCCGCAATTCATCGGTGGCGAGTTCAGCACCGGGTTCATCGAGCAGCATTTCGCCGAACATTCCTGTTTGCATCGCCAGGTCCCGAGTGCCGAACAACTGGCGATTGCCGCGGCGCTGTTCTATCAGGCATCGGCACAGGCGCATCCGGTTGCGCTGGCCGGTTGGCGCAATAACGCCAGCGTGCCGCTGCACTATCGCCTCGCACTGGACGATCAGGACTGGCCGGTGGCGTTGCATGCGGTTCCCGGTGAGCCGCTGCGGGTTGAAGTCGCCAGTCGCCACCTCGAACTTAAGATCATCCAGAGCGACGGCCGCTGGGCCACGGTGCAACTCGACGGCGTCCGCCAGCGTCATGCCTACCGCATGGAGGCCGGGCAACTCTGGTTATTCACAGCTCCCGGCAGCCTGCGGCTGGTGGATCGCACTCAAGCGCCGGCCTGCAGCCAGGCCAGTGTCAGCTGCGGCACCCTCAAGGCGCCCATGGACGGTGCGGTCATCGATGTGCTGGTCAGTGAGGGTTGCAAGGTCAGCAAAGGCCAATTGCTGGTGGTGCTGGAAGCCATGAAAATGGAGCACCCGCTCAAGTCGGGTATCGACGGCGTGCTCAAGCGCTTGCAGGTGCGGGTCGGAGACCAGGTGAAAAACCGTCAGATTCTGCTGGAGGTCGAATAAGCCGCTAGGCGTAACCGCAGGCTTTGGCTACGCTCAAGCCCTATCAGCATGCGGATACCGGGAACCCTGCGATGCCTCACTGGTTGGTCATTGATCTGGAAGCCACCACCGATGAGGGTGGTTGGCCCATTACGGAAATGGAAATCATCGAAATTGGTGCCACCCTGGTGGATCACAAAGGCCGCGAGCTGGATTTCTTCCAGCGTTTCGTACGCCCGTTGCGGCGCCCCTTGTTGACGCCGTTTTGCCGGGAGTTGACGCACATCACCCAGGCCAATATCGATGCCGCACAGCCCCTCGGCGAAGTCTGGGCGGCGTTCGAGCGCTGGCTGGGCCAACATCACGCGCGGCTTGAAGGCTGGGTCAGCTGGGGCGACTACGATCGCAAGCAGTTGCTCCAGGATTGGCAACGCCTGGCACTCGATAGCGCGTTGAGCCAAGTGCCGCACATGAATCTCAAGCAGCGCTTTGCCAAGGCCCGGCGCCTGGAACGACCCTTGGGACTCAACGGTGCCCTGCAACTGGCGGGACTGCAGTTCAGCGGGCAGCAACACCGGGCGCTGGAAGACGCGCGCAATACCGCACGCCTGTTGCCCCTTGTCCTTGCGCTTTAGAGAGGTGACTAGGCCTGCATACTGGCCGGCCCTTTTTAGCCCTTTTCGAGGAATCGCCCATGTTTAAAGTCAACGAGTACTTCGACGGCACCGTCAAGTCGATCGCCTTTGGCACTGCTGAAGGTCCAGCGACCATTGGCGTCATGGCTCCGGGCGAATACGAATTCGGCACCAGCCAGCGTGAAATCATGCACGTGGTGTCCGGCGCCCTGACCGTCAAGCTCCCGGACAGCAACGATTGGGAAACCTTCGCCGCTGGCAGCCAGTTCAACGTGCCTGCCAACAGCAAGTTCCAGCTCAAAGTGGCCGTCGACACTGCCTACCTGTGCGAATACCGCGGCTAAAACCCCGGTTTCATCGCAAAAAAAAATGCCCGTGTCCATCGACACGGGCATTTTTCATTGAAGGGTATTTATTCGAGCACGGTGACCGGCATGCCGACTTCGAGCCGGCCATTGCCGTCGTTGACCAGGTTCTGCCCAAACATCGCACCCTCGGCCTGGGCACGGTACTTCTGCAAGGTGGCGAAGGGTTCGCGGTCAGCGCTACGCTCGCCGGTTTGCGGGTCGATAGTGGTCATGATGCAGCGTGAACAGGGCTTGACCACGCGGAACTCGACATCACCGATGCGCAGGCGTTTCCAGCCATCCTCGGCAAACGCCTCGCTGCCCTCTATCACCAGGTTCGGACGAAAACGCAGCATCTCCAGCGGGCGCCCGACGCGTTGCGATAAATCCGCAAGCGATGCCTGGCCAATCAGCAACAACGGGAAGCCATCGGCGAAGGCGACCTGATCGTCGTCCTGGCCATAGCCCGATGCGGTGGTCCGTGCGCGGTCCAGTGGCACCTGCACCAGGCGCGTCGGTTTGCCGATGAACCGGCTGACCCAGGCGGCCGCCGCATCGCCGGCGTCGGGCACACGCAAGCTGTCACGCCAGATGGTCACGCCGCGCAATTGAGCATCGCTGGCGGGCAAGTCGACATCGATCGGCGAATGGCCGGGGGCGCTAAGGGTCAAGCCGCCCTCGGCATTGCACAATGCCGACAGCTGGCTCATCTGCGCTACCGCGCGCTGGGTCAAGAAGCGTCCACTGGCTTCATCCACCAACATCCAGCGTCGATCGCCGTCCAGCCCCAGCTTGTCGAGGCCAACCTGTTGCAGGATCTCCCCTTTGCCGGATTTCAACGGATAACGATACAGCGCGCTCAGACGCAACATGGCCAGCTCCCTGATGGACAAAAACGCCACCCTATACGAGCTTGGTCAGCGAATCAAAGGTCTCCGACTTTGGAGCCAGGCTTGCGGGCGAAGGCGGTCTTGAAGACGACCATTTTCTTTCAGGAGTACATATCCGTTCCTGCGGTAACGGCCACTTATGGTTTCGCTCTTACAGCGAGTCACTTGGAAAAACGGAACGCCGCCCGGCCCCAAGTAACCAAGGGCTCTTGCCCCTGACGTTCGGTGGCTCGCTAAGGCTCGCCATGCCCTCGCTCCGGTCCTGCTCCGTGGGTCGCCGCGATGGGCCATCCATGGCCCAGCGCGGCTAAACCGGCATCCTTGCCGGTTTACCCACTGTGCAGAACCTCCACTCGGCCTCTCGAGGTGGCAAGAAAATCAAAAGCCAAAGCAACAGCCAAAGCGAGGCGGCCTTAAAGCCGACCTGATCGGGAGCCGTACGCGTTCACCCTGTAGGAGCCAGGCTTGCCGGCGAAGAACGATGACGCGGTACAAAAGATACACCGCAGCGTCTGGTTCGCCGGCAAGCCTGGCTCCTACAGAGGATTGGGGGGTATCTGCAAAGATCAGGTCGGCTTTAAGGCCGCCTCGCTTTGCTTTGGATTTGGGTGCCCCGTTGCCGAACGCAGGCATTGCGCAGTGGGGAAACCGGCAGGACGCCGGTTTAGCCGCGCTGGGCCAGGGATGGCCCATCGCGGCGACCCACGGAGCAATGCCTTCGTTCTGGCATGCCGAGCCCTAGCGAGGCACCGAGTGGTGGGGCAAAAGCGCTTGGGTTACTTTCGCGCTTTTCGAAAGTGACTCGCCGTAAGGGCGAAACCCTAAGTGGCCGTTACCGCAGGAATGGATATGTACTCCGACAACAAATAACAGGTCGCCTGTCAGGCCGCCTTCGCGGGCGAGTCCGCTCCCACAGGTATCGGGTGCAGCCGAAAAATCCTGGCTGTCAGGCCGGCACCTCATCCAGCACCAAACGCTGGCGCACCACATCAACGAGCTTGTCCGGCTGGAATTTGGAGAGAAAGTTGTCGCAGCCAACCTTCTTGACCATCGATTCGTTGAAACTGCCGGACAGGGACGTATGCAGCACCACGTAAAGGCCACGCAGTCGCGGATCGTTGCGGATTTCGGTGGTCAGCCGGTAGCCATCCATTTCCGGCATTTCCGCGTCGGTGAATACCATCAGCAGCTTGTCGGTCATATTGACGCCGGTATCCGCCCACGCCTTGAGCATGTTCAAGGCCTTCAGGCCATCGCTGGCGATGTGCATCTTCACGCCCAACTGCCCCAGGGTATCGCGCAGTTGCGCCAGGGCCACATTCGAGTCATCCACCAGCAGCACCTCGCGGCCACGGGCGCGTTCCAGCACTGGATCCTCGAGTTTTTCCCGGGAAACCTTGGCGCTGTAAGGTACGATTTCGGCGAGGACTTTCTCGACGTCGATGATCTCCACCAATTGATCATCGACCTTGCTGATCGCAGTCAGGTAATGCTGCCGACCAGCACTGCTGGGCGGCGGCAGAATGGCTTCCCAATTCATATTGACGATGCGGTCCACCCCACCGACCAGGAAGGCCTGTACCGATCGGTTGTACTCGGTAACGATGATCGTGCTGCCAGGACCTGGCACCAAAGGACGCATGCCGATTGCCTGGGACAGGTCGATGACCGGTAGGGTCTGGCCGCGCAAATTGACTACGCCGCAAACGAACGGGTGACGCTGGGGCATCAAAGTGAGCTTCGGCAGTTGCAGGACTTCCTGCACTTTAAACACGTTGATCGCGAACAGTTGCCGCCCGGCAAGCCGGAACATGAGAATTTCCAGGCGATTCTCACCCACAAGTTGCGTTCGTTGGTCTACCGTATCGAGAATGCCGGCCATCGATGACTCCTGGGCTTGTTCGGATGAATTCACTGGATAGAGGGTTATCGGCGGTTTTCGCTGGACCTTGACCCTTATGGCAAATGCCGCGCCCGGCATTGATGTCACATTAACATCATGCTTTACTGGCGCTGTTATTTCATCTGCTGCATTCTCTTCGCCGCGACCACAGTTCGCGCGATGAGTTCCGTCATGTAAGGGATTCCCCTAGCAACAATCAGGTGCAACCTGATATTCGCGATATCCAATAGCCATTAATGTGACGCCATTCTCATTGCATGAAGTGGAGTCGGGCATTTGTGTGCGATCGCAAACCAGTGGCCAGCCACCCTCTCAAGCGTCCAGCCCGCACTTGAGCCGTTCAGAGCGCGAACTCAAGACACGACACCCTCCTCATTTGACATGACGTTGTGGAGATAAGCATGCCGAACAATCGTAAAGAGTGGGCAAAGCGTATTCCGGAGTTTATCGTCGAGGCTGAAACGCTCCTGGCCAGAACCGAGGAATGCCTGAGTCATCTGCAATTGATCAACAACGACCCGGACGCCATTGACTGCTTGCTCAGCACCCTGCTCAAACTCGCCAGCAAGGCCGATGCCCTCGCTCTCGCCGCCGTGTCAGAGTTTTCATTGCATATCCATGGTTTGCTCAATCACGCCCTGAACCACATGGAACTGCACGACGAAGCCCTGGACGCGCTCAAGGACTGCCTGACGCTGATCGCCTGGCAACTTGAGCTGATCGACCAGAATACCGGGCAGCTCAGCCTTGATGAAACCGAACAGACCACCCTGATCGAAGCTTTCGCGTTCCAGGTCGGCCAGAGTCAATTTCGTCCCCCGGTTAATTCCAGGCCGCTCACGCTCCTTTCTTACACGGAGCGCCAGGCTTAATTTTTTGCAAGTACAATTCAGCGGCAATAGAGAACTGCATCACCAGAATCAATGTCGCAATTGAATACTTCATATCGATCAGCGACACCTCGAAACAAGTAACTATTGCTTGTACAAGTATTTGTCTGTCTGACCCGACTTTTCTGATATGTAACGACCTGAATAATCGAACCCTGCGTGACGATATCCCCATTCCTGCGCGTTATGTCCTGCCCTCCTGGATCTTTACCACAGGCGCGACCAACGGTATCCGAAGTGGTATTATGCCGCCCATTAGTTGACGTCAATTAACGGCAACGATTGCAGCCAACAAGTTGCAGGCCTGATTTCTTATACAAAACTCTGATTTTCTTATACAAAATTCAGTTGAAATCGATAGCTGACCATAAAAATCATCGATCTGTCAGCGAGCATGACCGATCAGCCCGCAGCGAACATCCATTGGCTCCATCCGCTATGTACGCCAGCCTCAAGTCAATTGCCAAATGGCCACCCTCCCGAGAAAACGCACGTCGGTTCACGTTATTGCTGTGTGCCGGTTCGACGCTCGGCAGCCTGCTGGTCTACAGCCTGTCCACGCGCTTGCCGCTGGGCCTGCTGGTACTCGATAGTGCTGCACTGGGCTGCGTGTGGGTGCAGTACCGCCTGTCACGCAAGTCGATCAAGTTCCAGCCCCAGGAGCTGGCCGATCGGTTGCTGCAAGTCCAGGAAAACGAACGCCACCGCCTCAGTAGGGAGTTGCACGACGACATCGGCCAGTTGCTGACGGCGGCAAAACTCCAAAGTGACTGGCTCAAGCGCAGGATGCCCGAAGACCTCCAGGCGCAGTGCTCGGTGCTGTGCGACACGCTCGAGGAAACCCTGGCCAAGGTTCGCGATGTATCGGCCATCCTTAACCCCCGGCAACTGACCAGCCTTGGGCTGGAAGCCAGCTTGCGGGCGCATTTGCTCAAGACGTTGAGCAACACTTCGGTGCACTGGAGCCTGGAATGCCATCAACGACTGACCGGCATCCCGGAAGAAGTAGCGGTGGCGGCCTTTCGTATTACCCAGGAAGCCGTCACCAATATGCTGCGCCATGCCCAAGCGCAAAACCTGCTGGTCTGCCTGCAGCGTTTGCCCCAGGGCCTGACCTTGATGATCAGTGACGATGGCCTGGGTTTCGCGCCCGCCACCGACCCGGGGCGTGAGGGACAACGGGGAATGGCCGGGATGTCGGAACGGATCAAGCAACTGGGTGGCACTCTGACCGTGACCAGCGAGCCAGGCAAAGGCACTCAAATCGAAGCCCTCTTCCCATGGGCGCCGCGTGCGTTCGAACGGGCCAGTCCGAATAAGGTTATGCATTGACTTGTAACTTACTTCTGGTGGATGACCACTCGCTGATCAGGGCAGGCGTACGCGCCCTGGTGCTGGATCTTCCTGGCTACGCGGTTATTGGCGAGGCCAATGATGGCTCGCAGTTGCTCGACATGGTCCAGCACCTGTCGCCTGATATCGTGCTGCTGGATATTTCCATGAAGCAGACAGGCGGCCTCGAAGCCCTGCAGCAACTCAAGCGGGTCCGCCCGCAGGCCAAAGTGCTGATCCTGTCGATGCACACCGACCCGGCCCTGATCATGCAGGCCCTGGAATCGGGCGCCCATGGGTACCTGCTCAAGGACACCACGGCCACCGAACTGGAACACGCGCTGCACGCCCTGCGTAACAATGAGCGATACCTGAGCCCGGCCATCGCCCATACCGTGATCACCCAGGCATTGAACCGGACCCAGAAAAACCCGGTAGAGTCGCCAGATTCACACAACCTGACAGCGCGCCAACTGGAAATCCTGCGGCTGATCGTGCGCGGAAAATCCACTCGGGAAATCGCCAACGGCCTGGGCCTGAGCGTCAAGACGGTCGAAACCCATCGCTCGCAAGTCATGAAGCGCTTGCAGATCTTCGACGTTGCCGGCCTGGTATTGTTCGCCGTACGAGAGCAGATCATCAGTCTGGATGACTGACAGCGCAGGCTTTGCTCAACAAGGGTGACTGCTCGGGTAAATGCACCCACAACGCTGCCGGCCGGGCCGAGAAACGCAGGCTGTCACCCTCGAGCGGCTCGCCATCAAGGTTGATGTAAAGACCCTCCGAGGACTTGATCTCAACCCATGGCAGGCGGGCACGAACGAACATGTTGTCGATTCCGAAGCCATCGGCCAGCAGGTCTTTCAAGGTGCTGAGCAGCTCTTGCGGCGCCGGCAAAATACTGATGTCGAGCATCCCGTCGTCAGCCAGGGCCTGCGGGCATAGCACATGCCCACCGCCCGCCTGCCGGCCATTGCCGATCCCCAGAGCCAGCAACTCGCCACTCCAGTGGAAATCAGGCCCCTGTAACTCACCATAGGCGGCATGCAACTCACTGAACCGCGACAAACCGGTGAACAGATACGCCGCCCCGCCTAAAACCTTTTTCAGTTCCTCGGAGGTATTGGCCGTAACCTGGCTGCCAAAACCACCAGTGGCCATATTCAGGAAAACCTGCCCACCGACCTCCCCGAGGTCGATGGCACTGGGGGCAACGTCCAGAAGCGCCAGTGCCTCATCCGGCTCCAGTGGAACACCGGCAGCACGGGCAAAATCGTTGGCGGTTCCCAGCGGCATCAATACCAGGCTGGCCTGCTGCGACTGTCCGGCCATCGCTTCGGCGATATCGCGCAGGGTACCGTCGCCGCCACCGGCGATGATTTGCCGATAACCTGCATCCAGCGCTTCACCCACCAGCCTTTGCGCATCCCCGGCCTCCCACGTCAATCGAACGGCCAGCTCCCAGCCTTGTTCACGCTTGCTGTCGACGGCGGCCCGAACCGCTTCGTTGAGCGCCTGCTTGCCATGCAAAATCAACAGCGCCTTGCGTTCGCTCATTGTCGTCACTCCCATTATTGAATGGCGTATGGGACATGTGACCTTGCTTCCCTGCGGAAAAGTCGCAAAAAACTGAATTATTTACACTTGAGTCCAATAAGGAGATTTTTCTTACAAAACGTGAGGAAACGGCTCAATTGACCAGAAATGGCGATTGGTCCACTTTTGTGTCAGCGGTTTTCAGTCATCAGCAGGACAGACGCAAGGATGTGCAATGCAACAACATGACATCAGGTCACCGGTGGTTCCGGTGATGCCGCTCGTAATGAAACGGGCCAATCATCAAGCTGAATTCGTCAGCGATGGAAAATCCAGCGGAGAAGTTGATATGCCACATCGCCTCAACGAGCTTGAGACACTGGACACCCTGCGCAGCGACCTGGAAAAGATTCGCAGTGACATCAAGTCCGTCAGGCACAGGCTTGCCTATTCGGCGGTCGGAACAGCCGTAGTGCTGGGGCTGCTGGGCTGGATCGCCAACAGCCGTTTTGATCAGGTGGTACTGCTGCTGTTGGCCCATTGATCGGACAGGGGTGCAAAACCCGGCGCGATCGACCGGGCTTGCACGCCTGGCGGCGGCCAGACTCAGCCCAACACTTCGCTCAGCGGGATGAAGTAGACGACATCGCCTGGCACCAGTGTTCGCTCCTCCATGACCTCGACCAGTCCATCGGCCCAGGCCGCACTACGCAGCACACCGGAACTCTGATTGCTATAGATGATGGCCCGGCCGTTCTCCAGCCGACCGCGCAGGTACTCGCGTCGGTTGCCGGCCTTGGGCCAGTCGAACCCAGCTGGCACTTGCACCTTCAGAGGCTCCACTTCCAGGACACCCATGCGCCGCAGCAGATAAGGCCTTGCCAACAAGGCAAAGGTCACCAGGGTCGAGGCGGGATTGCCTGGCAAGCCGATCACCGGTACGCCACGAAAATGCCCGAAAGTCAGGGGTTTTCCTGGTTTGATGGCGAGTTTCCACAGCGCCAGCTCGCCCTCTTCTCTCAGGGCGATACCCAGAAAGTCGGCCTCCCCCACCGATACGCCACCGGTCGAGAGAATCAGGTCGACATCCCCCAACTCGCCCAGGCGTGTGCGCGTGGTGTCCAGGTCATCCGGCAGAATCCCGGCATCAATGACCTCGCAACCCAGGCGCTGCAACCAGCTGCAGAGCAACACACGGTTGCTGTTGTAGATTTGCCCTGGCCCCAACGCCTGACCTGGCTCGATCAGTTCGTCGCCAGTGGACAGCACCGCTACGCGTACCTTGCGAATCACTTCCAGCTCGGCACACCCCAGCGAGGCTGCCAGGCCTTGTTCGATTGGCCCCAGCCGTGTTCCTGCGGGCAGGATCAGTTCGCCCACGGTGGTTTCCTGTCCTTGCGCACGAATGTTCTGCCCGATGACCAGGGTTTCGGTGAAACGTACACGTTCATCCGCCAGGACTTCGGCGTTCTCCTGCATCTCGACACAATCTGCACCGGGCGGCACAGGTGCCCCGGTGAAGATTCGTGCACAGGTGCCCGGCGTCAACTCAACAGGGGCCTGGCCAGCAAACACTTTCTGACTGACGACCAGCGGCTCTGTGTTCCAGTCGGCCACGCGCAGGGCATATCCATCCATCGCGCTATTGGGCCACGGCGGCAGATCGAGGGACGACAGCAGATCATCGGCCAGCACCCGGCCCTGGACTTGCGCCAATGGCAAACGCTCGCGCTCGACAATCCGTGAGGCGTCCGCCATTTCCAGCAAGCGTGCCAGGGCCACCTCGACCGGCATCAGGGTGCCAGTCTTGCCCGGCTTACCCGCGGGATTCACAGGGTGCCGCCTGTTTCAGGTGAGTCACGAAATTGCACGGGCGATGCCGCGAATCCAGCTGCTCGCCAAGAATGCCATCCCAACCGGTGCGTACCGCATTGGTCGACCCCGGCAAGCAGCACACCAGCGTGCCGTTGGCCAGGCCGGCCAATGCGCGGGACTGGACGGTCGAGGTGCCAATGTCCGCCACCGATATCTGGCGGAACAACTCACCAAAACCATCGACTTGCTTGTCGAGCAGGCAGCTCACCGCTTCCGGCGTGCTGTCACGACCGGTGAAGCCCGTGCCGCCGGTGATCAGCACCACCTGTACGACGTCGTCGGCGATCCAGTTGGCAACTTGCGCGCGAATCTTGTAGAGATCATCTTTGAGCAAGACCCGACAGGCCAGGTTATGTCCGGCAGCCGTCAGGCGGTCAACGAAGACCTGGCCTGAGGTATCGGTTTCCAGGGTACGGGTGTCGCTGACCGTCAACACCGCGATGTTGAGCGGTGCGAAAGGTACATCAGCCTTGGCTTTCATAGGCTCGTCCAGTTGTAGGAGAAACAGCCCGGTGTTATATCACAGCGACCCCATTTTTCGCCGCCCCCACGGAGGCCTGCCATGACTTCAAACCCAGCGTTGCCACCCTGCTCCATTTTGCTCCTGGCAGGCGGCCGTGGCCAACGCATGGGTGGCCAGGACAAAGGATTGCTGGAATGGCACGGCGAGCCGCTGATTGCGCATTTGCACCGCAAGACGCGCCCTCTGAGCGATGACTTGATCGTTTCGTGCAACCGGAACCTGGAACAGTACGCGCCTTACGCCGATCAATTGGTCCATGACGACGAAGGCGACTTTCCGGGCCCTTTGGCGGGCATTCTTGCAGGTCTGAAGGCTGCTCGGCATCCACACCTGCTAGTCTTGCCTTGTGATGTCCCGCGCATCGACAACGCACTGCTCACCCGCATGCGCGAAGCCGCCGCCGAGCATCCCGACAAACCGTTGATGCTGCGCCATGACGATCACTGGGAGCCCCTGTTGTGCGTAATTCCCCTGGCCCTGCGGGTTGATTTCGAAACGGCCTGGAAGGAGGGGGAGCGTAGCCCGGGTCGACTCATGCGCAGGCTGGGCGCTACTGCATTGCAGTGCCCCGACAACGATCCGCGCCTGGCAAACCTTAATACGCCGGAACTATTAAGCATGCCACACGGTGTGTCAGACTGAGTATCAAGGAACTTGCACGCGCTGTTTACGTCTCAACCCCAGCAACCAAAAGAATTCATTTTCGGAGACACTTCCATGACTCAACGGACCCTGGCCACTTTCATGCTCGCACTGGGCCTCGCTACCCTCGCCGGTTGCGCATCGCCTACCGTGATCACCTTGAATGACGGTCGCGAAATCCAGGCCGTCGATACGCCAAGCTATGACAAGGATTCGGGCTTCTACGAATTCGAACAACTGGATGGCAAGCAAAACCGCATCAACAAGGATCAGGTTCGTACCGTCAAAGAGTTGTAATTTTCGCGGTGACTACCGGATACATGAAAATGCCCCGACTTGTCGGGGCATTTTTGTATGCAACCGAAAACCCGGTGCTACGGGTTCGGCTCGTTGTTCAGTTTATCCACCCGTGCCAGCGCCTGGGTGGCTTCGGTGATGCATTTCTTGTCATCCTTGGCAGCCCGGGCCGCTTCAGCGCTGGCCTGCATCCGCTTGATTTCCATGGTGGTGTTTTCGGACGTGGCAGGCAGGCTGGTGACCTTGTCCTTGAGTTCCTGCAGCTTGATGGTGCACAGATCGTTGTCTGCGGCATAGACGGAAGAGGACAACATGGCGGCGCAAATCAACATTCCAGCGAAAACAGTGCGTTTCATGAAAATCTCCTTGCTTGGGAGGTCTCGGCGCGCCTGATAACCCTGCGGCGGCGCCAAGTTCATCGGACGCCACATGCGTGGCGCCTGATCAAAAGACTGTAGCGCTGCGCACAAATTCGATTTTTTTGACGCCCTTGCTCACCATTGCAGTGTGATTGCGCTCTCGAATTCCCTGTTCTCGCCGGACACCGGGTCTACAAATTTCAGCCCCTGGGCCAGCAGCTTCAGCGGGTTGGCGTAGTCATCCTGCACATCCTTGAGCACCTGGGGATAAAACGGATCGTTGCAGATGCTCGCGCCCAACGCTGTCATGTGCACCCGCAACTGATGCTTCTTGCCCGTTACCGGATAAAGTCCATAACGCCAGAGATCACCGTTCTTCTCCCGGACTTCGACAGCCGTTTCGGTGTTGCTCGCGCCCGGACCTTCCTGCATGCGAAAGAAAGGCTCGCCATCAATGAGCCGGCTCTTGTGCACCAGGGGGAACGTCAATTCAGGCAATGCCCGGGCAATAGCTTCGTAGCGCTTTTCAATTTTTCGGGTTGGAAACAACGATTGATACGCCGATCGGCTTTGCGGGTTGGCTGAAAACAGCACAAGCCCCGCCGTATGCCGGTCGATGCGATGCAAGGGCACAAGGTGCGGGTTATCCAGTCGACGGATAAGACGGCGCAACAGGGTCTGCTCAACGTACTCTCCCGCCGGGGTCACGGGCAGGAAATGAGGCTTGTCTGCCACGACCAGATGCTCGTCCGCGTACAGGATCGACTCGACCACCGGGATCGATTTTTCATCCGGCACTTCGCGAAAATAGTGAATCCGCAGGCCTTCCTTGTAAGGCAGGTCCAGGGCAATGGGCGCACCCTGCCCATCGAGAACGCGGCCGCGAGCGATTCTGTCCAGCCACTGTTCACGACCGATGGCGCTGAAGTGCTCGCACAGGCAATCGAAAACGGTCTGCCACGGGCCAGGCGGCAAGTACAACGTGCTGGCCTGGCTGTGTGCAGCAGAAAAAGATGAAGTGGACATACAAAAGCTCTTACCTTGAATGCAGAGCGGCATTATCCAACAGCAACGCAAGCGAACCTAGCGCAGAATCCTCAAGCCGGTATCTGCGCACGCCCGGCTGCCTCGGTGTACTCCTTGAGCCAGCGCAACACGTCGACCGCCTCCCAGCGACCCGGGTCATACAGTGCATACAACAACCCCTGATAGCCCACGACATCCAGCTGCCGGTGATAGCCTGCACGCTGAAACAAGGCTTCGATTTCAGCGAAACAGGTATTGAAATGCAGCTTGTTGAAGGGTGTCTTGCCCTCCGTCACCAAGCCGTCCAGACGCAATTCGGCGACGGCTTCGCGTACTACATCCACCGACATGCGGTTAACGCTGCTCTTCAATTGTTCGACATTGACCACGACTGACCCTCTCACGCCCGGATTTGCCCCGCTCAAAGCCGAAAATCAGCGCAGACAAGGCAACAATCCGAATAACTGTATGCGCATACAGTATCCGAATCGCGCCAATTAAGCCAAGGGGATCGATCCTGAAGTTCGACGGGCGGAACAAAATCATTAACGCAAGAAGGCCACCACTTCGTCGGGACTGAAGGGCCAACCCAGTTCCGAGCCAGTGTCGACCCGACGCAATACCGGAATGCGCAGGCTGTAGGCCTGGAACCATGTTTCGTCTTCAGCGATGTCCACCAGCTCCACCAGCAAGCCATGCTCGACAAAATCCATCAACATGGCTTCGGCCACTTCGCAGAGATGGCACCCAAGCGTGCCGAACAGCTGACATTCAGGAAGCATGAGCGCTCTACCAAAAAATTAAGAGCCTATTCTAGGCCTGCCCCGAAATGCCGTCGAGCCAATGAATCCACGGTTAATCCTGGCTGACGGCGCCGATCTTGTGCACCGACAAGTCCGCGCCGTAATACTCTTCTTCCTGGCTCAGGCGCAAACCATGGAACGCCTTGATCACGCCATACACCGCAAAGCCACCGGCCAGCGCCACCATCACACCCAGTGCAGTGCCGATCAACTGGCTGAGCAGGCTCACACCGCCCAAGCCACCCAGGGCCGCCTGGCCAAAAATGCCGCAGGCAATCCCGCCCCAGGCGCCACACAGACCATGCAGCGGCCAGACGCCCAGCACGTCATCGATATGCCATTTGCCTTGCGCGGCCGTAAAGCACCAGACAAACAGCGCCCCGGCGATGGCACCGGTGGCCAGCGCACCCACCGGGTGCATCAGGTCGGAGCCGGCACAGATCGCCACCAGGCCGGCCAGTGGACCGTTGTGCAGAAAGCCCGGGTCGTTGCGCCCAACGATCAGCGCCGCCACCGTACCGCCGACCATGGCCATCAGCGAGTTCACCGCTACCAGCCCGCTGACCCCTTGCAGGGTTTGCGCGCTCATCACGTTGAAACCGAACCAGCCAACGATGAGAATCCACGAGCCCAATGCCAGAAACGGGATGCTCGACGGCGCGAACGCCACCAGCTTCCCTTCGCGATAACGCCCATTGCGTGGCCCTAACAACAGCACTGCTGCAAGCGCCAGCCAACCGCCCATGGCGTGCACCACCACGGAACCGGCAAAATCGTGGAAGCTGGCGCCCAAGTGCTCCAGCAGCCAGGCCTGCAGACCCAGGTTGCCGTTCCAGATAATGCCTTCGAAGAAGGGGTAGATGAATGCCACGATCAACGCCGTCGCGCACAACTGCGGAACGAACCGGGCACGTTCGGCGATGCCACCGGAAATGATTGCCGGGATCGCCGCGGCAAAGGTCAGCAGGAAGAAAAACTTCACCAGGCCGTAGCCGTGATCGGCATTGATCACTGCCGCCGGTTGCATGAAAGTGACCCCGTAGGAAATCCAATAGCCTATAAAGAAGTAGGCCAGGGTCGAAACAGCGAAGTCGCTGAGAATCTTCGACAAGGCGTTGACCTGGTTTTTTTGCCGAACCGTCCCGACTTCAAGAAAGGCGAACCCGGCATGCATGGCCAGTACCATGACCGCGCCGATCAGGATGAACAACGTATTGGAGCTATGGACCAGGGTGTCCACAGCGCTTTGCAGATTTTCCATGGATTTGGCAGACCTTAAGGCTGAAAAAAGCACCAAAGCAGTTCGCGCGGGCAATCCATGCACCAAGTTGAGACTTCAACAAGTCTCTCCCAATGAACCGTTTTGGAGCACAGGGTTCATCAAGGCCAATCACGACCGGGACATTCGCGCGGGTTTCGATTGTTTGAGTTAAGGTTTTACGGGAATCTTGCCCAGCAACAGCGCAACAGCGCGGGCTGACGCACCACGACACAGCAAAAGTTGTACCAGTCATTTGTACTGAACCTTCGCATAAGGCTCATACTCGAACGATTCAGACGCCACTTATGGAGATCACCAATGGCCAGCATCAAGGCAAAGACTGCTCAAGAAATTTTGATGAGCGATTTTCAGACACTGGTCAGCGATACCGAACGGTTGCTGGAGCACACCGCCTCCCTGGCCGGTGACCAGGCCGATGAATTGCGCGACCAGATCCACGACAGTCTGCTGCGTGCACGTGAAACCCTGAAGCTGACCGAAGACTCCCTGCGCGAACGCGGCAAGGCTGCCGTGACCGCTACCGAGGACTATGTCCAGGCCAACCCATGGCAATCGGTCGGAATCGCGGCCGGCGTGGGCTTCCTGATTGGCTTGCTAGCTACTCGGCGCTGATATGGCCATCGATGAATCCGGCTCGTCCGGGACAGGCCCAAGTTCCTCACCGCGGCGCCTGGGTGCCGCTTTCCTTGGACTGCTGCACAGCCATGTCGAATTGTTCGGCATCGAACTGCAGGAACAAAAAGCCCGCACCGTGAGCCTGTTGCTGTTTGCAGGCCTGGCGCTGGTGTTTGCCTTGCTGTTGCTGGTGGGATTGTCGACCCTGGTGCTGATCCTGTTTTGGGACACTTACCGCTTGCCTGCCATCATCGCGCTTTGCGTGTTCTACACCCTGGCATGCGTCTTCTGCGGCATGCGCCTGAGAGCGGCGATCTTCGATGAGTCCTCGCCGTTCCATGGCACGCTGGAAGAGCTGGCCAATGATCGGGAGCGCCTGCTGCCATGAACCTGCCTGAACTGCCTCGAAACAGCTCGCGCACGGAAATGCGCAAGGCACTGATACGCCTGCGCATGGAAATGCATCGCCAGGAGATCCGTCACGAATCCGCGCAACTACTGCAACCCCTGCAGCGGGTACGTGGAATGACCCAAAGCCTGCAAGACGGGTTCGGCATCAAGCATGCCCCGCTGTGGGGCGTGGCCGCTGTCACCCTGCTGGGGTTTCTGAGCGGCAAGGGCGCCAGGAAGGGCAACGGCGTGGGTAGCCTGGCCCGACTGGTCCGCCTGGGCACCACTCTGGGGCCTCTGGTCAAACTGGTCTTGCAAGGTTCTTCGCGCAAACACTGACCCTGTCAGTATCTGGCTACATTCTTGCAGTACCCACGGGATCGAACCTCTCCATCGAGGGGTTCAATCCTGCGCGCCTATCCGGTGACCCGGGCTTTATCCAAAAACAAGATCCATCAAGGAGGCCTTGTGATCGACGGGCAACCGCTCGCCTGCTTTCAGCCGTTCATCGATACCGCCACCGGCGGTATCGCCGGCGTGGAGGCATTGGGCCGACTGCGCCGGGCCGACGGCCAACTGGTTTCGGTCGGGCCGCTGTTCGCTGATCCCAGAACCAACGCCGTTGCGCTGCGTCGGCTGGACCGCCAGCTACGCGATAACGCGCTGAGCCGCCTGCATGAAGCACCCAGCGACTGGTTTCTCAGCCTGAACATTTCTCCGCTCTGGATCAGCCGCCTACGCCCGGACCAACCGTTGCCGAGCCTAGGCCAGCTGCAAAAGCATGGCGTCGATCCGCAGCGCATCGTTTTCGAAATCACCGAACTGGGTGGTGATGTCCAGCGCCTGGCTCATGTGGTGGCCCGCTATCGGCAAGCCGGCGCACGGATTGCCATCGATGATTTCGGCGCCGGGTACTCTCAGCTCGATCGGGTTCTGGCGCTGCAACCGGACATCCTAAAACTCGATATGCGCCTGTTCCAGGCGGCGGCTCTGGGCGGGCCCAGCAGCGATGTGGTCAAGGCCCTTGCACAAATGGCGGAAAAAACCGGTTGCTGGATCATTGCCGAAGGCGTGGAAACCGAAGCGCAACTGAATTTTGCCCTGGAGTGCGGCTCACGTTACGTCCAGGGGTTTCTGTTTGCCGGGGCACAAGCGGATTTCTTTGCCGCTGACGCCTTCGTCGAGCGCTTTGCGCATCTGCGCCAGCGCTATGTGCAGCAAAAGCTGGCCGAGCGCGTTCGCCTGAAGATCTTGCGCCAGCAACTCAGTGAGCTGATGGCGATCCTGCAGGCCTGGGCACAGGCCAGGGCGCCCCTGAGTGCCCTGCCACAACTGGAGGCCTTTCCCTGGCTACTGCGCTTCTACCAGTGCGACCGTCACGGTACGCAGATGACGCCCAACCTGGAGTGGCGCAATAGCGAGTGGGTCGCCGACAACCGCTATCTGGGCCATAACTGGTCGTGGCGTCCGTATTTCTATCACCTGCTGGCGCAGGGTTGGGACGAGTGTCAGCTGACCCTTTCCAATACGTATCGCGACGCCACCAGCAATCAGTACTGCCTCACCGCCGGGCAATTTTTCGACAACGGCGAACGCCTGCTGCTCATCGATATCGATGCCGTGGGGCTGTAGTGACACTTGCAGGTAACGACGCGAACCGGGAAGCTAGCCAATCAGTCACCTGACGGAGCGAACCAGCCTTGGATTGGCCTACCCTGCTTACCCGCGAACGCCTCGGAAAGCCCCTGTACAGCCCGGAAGAAGTGGGCCGCAGTCCTTTTCACAAAGACCACGACCGCATCATTTTCTCGGGGGCGTTCCGCCGTCTCGGACGCAAGACTCAAGTTCATCCGGTCCACAGCAACGACCATATACACACGCGCCTGACCCACTCGCTGGAAGTCAGCTGTGTAGGCCGTTCATTGGGCATGCGCGTCGGTGAAAGCATCCGTAGCGCCCTGCCCGACTGGTGTGAGCCCAGTGATCTGGGAATGGTGGTCCAATCGGCCTGCCTGGCCCATGACATCGGCAATCCACCCTTCGGCCATTCCGGCGAAGACGCGATTCGGCATTGGTTCCAGCAAGCCGCTGGACGGGGCTGGCTGGATGCGATGAGTGAAGCGCAGCGCAATGACTTCCTCAATTTCGAAGGTAACGCCCAAGGCTTTCGGGTACTGACCCAGCTTGAATATCACCAGTTCGACGGCGGAACCCGGCTGACCTATGCCACCTTGGGCACTTACCTGAAATACCCATGGACAGCCAGGCATGCCGACTCCCTGGGGTACAAGAAGCACAAGTTCGGGTGCTACCAGAGCGAACTGCCGCTGCTCGAGCAGATCGCGCAAAAACTGGGCCTGCCGCAGCTTGAAGAGCAGCGCTGGGCACGCCACCCGTTGGTGTACCTGATGGAAGCTGCGGATGACATCTGCTATGCGTTGATCGACCTCGAAGACGGCCTGGAAATGGAGTTACTGGAGTACGCCGAAGTCGAGTCCCTGTTACTGGATCTGGTGGGCGACGATTTACCGCAAACCTATCGCCTGCTTGGCCCGAACGATTCGCGGCGACGCAAACTGGCGATCCTGCGGGGCAAGGCCATCGAGCACCTGACCAACGCAGCGGCCCGCGCCTTTGTCGAGCAACAGGATGCACTGTTGGCCGGCTCCCTGCCTGGCGACCTGGTGGAGCATATGCACGGTCCGGCCAAACGCTGCGTCCTCAATGCAAAGGACATGGCTCGGCAGAAAATCTTCCAGGACAAACGCAAGACGCTGCACGAAATCGGTGCCTACACCACCCTGGAAATTCTGCTCAACGCTTTCTGCGGTGCCGCACTGGAGCAACACAATGGTCGAACGCCGTCCTTCAAAAGCCGACGGGTCCTCGACCTGCTGGGCAACAATGCGCCCGATCCGAACGGCCCACTGCACAACTCGTTCCTGCGCATGATCGATTTCATCGCTGGCATGACCGATAGTTACGCCAGCCATATGGCTCTCGAAATGACGGGACGCTCCAGCCACTGACAACTATTGATCGATCGGCTATTACCCCTCCGGTAATGGCCGTTCAGTCCTGAAGGTCAAAAAACTTTCAATGAATACCGAATTCCCCTACAGCATCTGTCGAGTGCACTGATCGAACGTGCGGTTTTGACAGGAAACAATCACGCCTATCGGTTCCGATAGAAGAAGCGTGAATAATATGATGGACGACAGTCTGCGCATCATGCTGGTGGAAGATCACCCATTTCAGCTCAAGGCTACTCAATGCCTGCTTGAGAGTTACGGCTTCATTCATTTAACCACCAGTGACTGTGCCACGGGCGCATTGCAACACATGCTCAGGGCAGAACAGCCGTTCGATATTTTGTTATGCGATCAGTGCCTACCCGAAGTATCCGGTATTGACCTGATAAAAATTGCCAGTCATCAGGGAATGATCAAGCAGGCAATACTTTTAAGTAGCCTGACATCTACCGAACTGAGCGAACTTGAAAGGATGGCATTCCTCAATGGATTGCCATTACTTGGCTGCTTGATAAAACCTTTGAAACAATGCGAACTGAGACACCTATTGAAACTTATTCCATAACCCTTCGAACAGGCGCAGATGAAAAATCTGTGACCTGCAAATTTTCGTCTGATCGCCATAATTAAACAGCAACACTAATTGCGCCAACCGCACCAAAAACCAGTTGACACGTAAGTAATTTCTTTTTCGCGTGTAGGAACTTTCCTATATTGCCATGACGGACCCGTCAGTTCATACGGCACCTCAACTATCTGAGCTAAGGTGCGCGCTTTATCTGAGCTCGCATGGGATTTGATTATGAACTCCGTTTTTATCGTCGACGATCACCCTGTCATCCGCCTTGCCGTTCGCATGTTGCTTGAGCACGAGGGCTTCAAAGTCGTCGGTGAAACCGATAATGGTGTCGATGCCATGCAGATGGTGCGTGAATGCATGCCCGACCTGGTCATTCTCGACATCAGCATTCCCAAACTGGATGGCCTTGAAGTGCTGACCCGTTTCAACGCCATGCATACACCCCCGAGAATCCTGATATTGACCGCGCAATGCCCGACACTGTTCGGTATACGCTGCATGCAATCCGGCGCCTCGGGATATGTTTGTAAACAGGAAGAACTGAGCGAACTGGTGAGCGCCATTAAAGCGGTACTGTCAGGTTATAACTATTTTCCCAGTGAAGCCTTGAACCCTACCCGTGGTGACGAAGCGCGGTGCGCAGAACTCGAACTGTTCAAGTCAGTCAATGACAGGGAGCTCATGGTCATGCAACTTTTTGCACAAGGTCGCAATAACAAGGAAATCGCCAAGGGCATGTTCCTCAGCAACAAAACGGTCAGCACTTATAAAAAACGACTCATGCAAAAACTCAAGGCCAAATCACTGGTTGAACTCATCGAGATGGCAAAACGTAACTCGTTAGTGTGAGGCACAGGATGCCCAGTCGCTTGAAGGACTATCTGCTGATCATGATCACAAGCTTGTGCCTGTGCACCCCGCTGCACGCCGCCCAGGCCTCTGAGCAACTCACCTTGCTCAGTCGTTCAGCCCCCCTGCACCTGAAAGTCGAGCTGGATCAATCACAGCGACATTGGGCCCGAGGTAAACAGGAACTGATCCTGGGTACTTCAGCACCCGACTATCCCCCCTTCGACCTGACCAGCAGCGGTCATGACTACGAAGGTTTTACTGCGGACTACGCGGGCATTCTTGGCAAGGTCCTTGACCTGCCCATCAAGGTCCGGCGCTTCAACTCCCGGGGAGCTGCAATCGAAGCACTCGAAAACGGCGAGGTAGACCTGCTGGGCACCGCCAACGGATTCGAGGCGAGCAATGACCACATCGCGCTTTCCAGGCCCTATGCGGTAGATCAACCGGTCCTGGTGACACGTGAAGGCGAAACCCGCACGCTCAATGATGGGCTGTCCGGGTTGCGGCTGAGCATGCTTTATCACTACTTGCCCCTGGAGGAGGTAAAGGCCCTGTATCCGAAGGCAATCATCACGTCCTACCCCTCCTACCAGAACGCGATCAATGCCGTTGCTTTCGGCCAGGCCGATGTTTTTCTCGGTGACACCGTTTCAACCCACTACATGATTAACAAGGGCTATCTGAACAACATTCGCATGGCCAGTTTCGGCAAGCACGAAGCCCATGGTTTCAGCTTTGCGGTGCACAAGACCAATCCACAACTGCTCGACATCATCAACACGACGCTCAAGGCTATCCCCGCCAGCGAACGGGAAAACATCGCCAAGCGCTGGAGCGCCGGGAGCGATATCCTGCTCACCGACCAGAAACTGGAGCTCAGTTACAATGAGGAGCACTGGCTGGCGCAACATCCGGTGGTCCGGGTGGTCGTCAATGAGGCCTATGCGCCACTGACTTTTTTTGACAGTGCCGGCAACTTTCGCGGAATTGCCGCTGATCTGCTCGAGTTGATCAGGTTGCGTACCGGCCTGCGCTTCGATATTCAGCGCAGCCGCAGCGACAGCGACATGATCGAGCTGATCAAGACCGGTCAGGCCGACCTGATCGCCGCGCTGCTCCCCAGCGCGAAACGGGATAACTTGCTGAACTTTACCCGTCCCTACCTGCAGAACTCCTACGTCCTGTTGACACGCAAGGCGCACGACAGTCCGGCGAACCTTGCCCAGCTCAAGGGCAAGAGCCTGGCAATTGCCCGAGGCAATCCCCTGGTCGAGTATCTGCGCCGCGAGTTCCCGCAGATCCGGTTGATCAAGACCCCGGACACCTTCAGTGCCGTAGAAATGCTCGCCGAAGGCCGGGTGGAAGGCGCAGTGAATTCGTTGGTGATCGCCAATTACTTCATCGCCTCGCAACTGTTCGAAACCGATCTGCAAATCAGCACCACCATCGGCACCCGGCAGGCGGCGTTCTCCCTGGCAACCGGGCGCGATGCCAAGGAACTCAATGACATCCTCAACAAGGCACTGTTGAGCATCGCGCCACAGGAACTGGGCGTCATCAATAACCGTTGGCGCGGCTATTCGGCTTCCTCGCAAAGTACCTGGCGCAATTATCAACGGGTCTTCTATCAGATCGTCATCGGCGCGGGGTTACTGTTGTTGATCTCCGTGACCTGGAACGCCTACATGCGGCGCCAGATCAATCAACGCAGGGCGGCCGAGCGAGCGCTGAACGATCAATTGGAATTCATGGGTTCATTGGTCAATGGCACGCCTCATCCAATTTATGTACGTGATCGTCAAGGACTGCTGCAAAGTTGCAATGACAGTTACCTGCGAACCTTCAATACCAAACGCGAAGACGTGATCGGCAAAAGCGTGATCCAGGGCACCCTGGGCAACGCTTTCGAAGCTCGGGAGTACCAGGTCGACTACCAGCGTGTCGTGACCGAGGGCACGCCCATGATCCTTGACCGTGCGCTGCACATTGGCGACCGCCGGTTGACGATCTATCACTGGATTCTCCCGTACCGTGACTCAAGCGGTGAGGTCCAGGGCATCATTGGTGGCTGGATCGACATCAGCGAACGGCGGCAATTGCTCGATGACCTGCGTTGTGCCAAGGAACGTGCCGACGAAGCGAACCGGGCCAAGAGTACGTTCCTGGCAACCATGAGTCATGAAATTCGCACCCCGATGAATGCCGTCATCGGCATGCTCGAACTGACGCTCAAACGCATCGAACTCCAGCACCCGGATCGTCCCGCCATTGATGTGGCCTACCACTCGGCGAGGGACCTGCTGGAACTGATCGGGGACATCCTCGATATTGCCCGCATCGAGTCCGGACACCTGAGCCTGAACCCGGAACGGGTCAATCCAGAGGAACTCGTGGCGTCGGTGGCGCGTATTTTCGATGGACTGGCGCGACAGAAGGGACTCGAATTGCAATTGGAATTCAATCCGGCCAACCCGACGATCGACGTGTTGCTCGATCCCCTGCGCTTCAAGCAGGTGTTGTCGAACCTGGTCAGCAATGCCATCAAGTTTACCGAGCACGGCCAGGTCAGGATTATTGTCGCACTGCACCTGACCGAAGAACCCAACCAGGTTCAAATGCTGCTGCTGGTCGAAGACACTGGCCCGGGAATCAGCCATGAGGATCAACAACGCCTGTTCGAACCTTTCGCCCAGGCCGGAAATGCAGCTCAGTCGGCCAGGGGGGGTGCCGGGCTTGGCCTGGTAATCAGCCGCAGCCTGTGTGAGATGATGAACGGCAGCCTGCAGTTGAGCAGCCAGCCTTGCGTCGGTACCCGGGTGAGGATTTCATTGCCGTTACCCACACTGCCTCGCCAATCACGGGAGCAAATAGCTGAGCCCACCATCCACTGCGCCACGGTCCCATTGAATGTGCTGGTGGTCGACGACCACGCGGCCAATCGTTTGCTGATGTGCCAGCAGCTGGAGTTTCTGGGCGGCTAAGTTCATTAGATTTGGAACCAGAATCATTAAAAACGGAATCGGCTTTGCTCGATGTCAGATCCTTGGATTGGGAGCACGCGCTAAAATTTATAAAGTGATTATGAATCTCACGGGAACTAGAAAAATCAGCTGCATAAAATGATAAAATCGCCAAAAAACCCATTAAAAATCAATGGCTTTTAATCTCCTATTATTATTGTAATAGGTTATAACACTACTTAAATCGAGCAAAAATTAAGCGGATACCCACTACCCATCGGAGGGTTTCCATTTGGTTTGGGAGCAGCGCCGCTTTCTTTTGCACGTAGCACGGCACGTCCCGAACGGTCATTAGATCATTAACCTAACGCTTCGACGCTGCGTCTGTGCTCTATGCTGCGACCGTGCGTTGACAATTGGGCGCGGTAGTCATTGCCGATGCCTGCGCCGACGTCAGAGCAGTCCACAACACCCGGCCTTGGGGTGGGCTCTTATTGCCAGGCCTGAGACTGAAAATAAGCCTGCTGATGGTTTGCCATTGAGGTCGCACTCTCAATAGCCTCCCGCCCAACCGAGACGCTTTATCCCGAACCATTCCTTATGGTGGCACAACGCCGCTCATGGCATCATTTCGCCATTCATCGAAGCAACTCGCACAAGTGCTGAATATCCCCCGATGGGTTTAGGAACCAAGGATTACCATGGAATCGCCAACGTACAGCAGCTCCTCAATCAGCAATGCGCTCGCAAACAAATCTAAAGAAGCCTTTGGTGTCGATCCGTCGGCGTCATTCGAGGTTAGTGACGTCCAGAACCATGTCGCACAGCTAACGTACACAGTAACGGCTTCCTACGATTACCGTGTTGTGGGTGCTCCCGTTACCAATGCCATGGGAGGCCTGTTTACACCAGAGATGGCGAATACTCTAGTCCACAATCGAGGGAACGAGCTCCTTTTGAATGCAGGGAATACATTCAGGGAGCGGGTTCTGAATGCATTAAAGGCCAAACCACAGCTATTCAAGCGTGGCGATAAATTCACACTTTACAAAGACCAAAGCTACTTCAGTAGCATTGAACGCTGCCATCCTTGCGGTGGCGAAGGGTCAGTGACTTGCTATAAATGCAACGGTAGATCAACGCACCTATGTGAAAAGTGCAGCGGGCGCTTGAAAGAGAACTGTACTGGTTGCTGGGGCAGTGGTTGGGCAACCCCAAACTGTCTGCAGTGTGGCAGCTCTGGAAACTACGCTGGTCAAGTCTGCCCCGTATGCCACGGGAGCGGTAAGCCAACAATCCGATGCTACACGTGCCACGGTGACAAGGTTATGCCTTGCCAGCAGTGCAGCGGGCGGGGACAACAAAAATGCGGTAACTGCCATTCCGGTCAGGTCACTTGTGACACATGTTACGGAGCACGAACACTCATTTACGCTTACCACGTAGAAATCGACGTTTCTACTTCTGTAACGTACGGCTGGAAAGACGCGCCTGGCTGGATGAGCGATGTAATTAATAACGCAGTGAATAGCGGGCCAGATGACATTTTCATAGTGAATAAATACGCAACTGAGGTAACTGACCCTTACAAAATTGTTGGGCTTGGACATGTTGTTGGTGGGGAAGCGACGGTAAAGCACAACGGCGCTTCAGGTAATTGCCGGTTCATCGGTGAAAAACACCATGCCGTATTCCTCGACGGAATTTTGTCCGGGGCATTCAAAAGCGCGCTCGATGGTGTTGCCAAAGCAGAAGACATCAAAGCTGTAGGTAAGGCATCAAAAACCCAAATCGCAGCCACTCTAGTCAAAGAGGTTGAGTATGGGACCGCGACAGCCAAGTCATCATCGCCGGTGAGAAAAGGGATCATTACCGCCGATCAGGCCGCCGCGTTCTTGAACGGCCGAGCAGCATGCAAAGAGTTCATCACGAACAAAAGCAAACACTTTTCTGTAGCTCAAGTCTTGAGATTCTCGGGTAAGATTTTTGTACCCTTGTTTGTGTTTTATTTCCTGCTGAATATGTTTGCCTTGCTAACCCCAGACCCCTCCGCGATAATGCCTGGCCACCTCGGTCTTAGCGCGTTATCTAAAGAGTTTGAAAAGGTTGTTGAGGTCTTCTTCTATGTGCCTCGTTACCTGTGGATGAGCATTTCTGAGCATTACAACCCGATTCCACTACTGGTTTACGCAGTGCTGGGCTGGATTGTCGCCCGTTGTTTTGGACCTGTTCTCTTCCCCATCGTTTGGAAGAGAACCATGAATGGCGTCTTAGCACTGTATGGGATTTTGTTGATGAGCTCGTTCATGGCCTTGTACCCAACCGCGGCCTATATCTTTGAGATCAGTGATCTGCTAGACCTTTGGAAGAGAGGGAGATTTGCTTACGCGTTGTCGCTTACCGTGGCCCTGTCTCCCCAGATTTTATCCATATCGTTGTTGATCGCCGTTGCGCGATACAAAACTGCAGGTGTGCATTGGTCCACTCGGATGTTTAGTAAGCTGTCCGTCCAATAAGATTCGAACTGGTCGCTCTGCAGCTCCCCGACCGGGCATTCCACCAGCATCGAACCGACAGCTAGATCGTCGGTGTAATGATGGTGGAATGCCCGAATCGGTTTATTCAGCATCCTTTCATCCGGCTTATGAGCGGTACATCAAGATGGGCAGCTCTAACGCCGCGAGAAGCCAGTAAAAGAATGATTTATCCCTAGCGTTCTATGTCGTTGCCATTCAAAACATGGCTAGAAAATCAACCACAAAATTCCCTGATAGGGGTACGAATAATCATAAATGTTTCATCAACGACATATGGACTTCTGAAACCCAATAGTGGCACACTTGACTCGTGTTATTTTGACATCACTCCATTGGCCCTCGTCCCAGACAACTCAAAAAGATCTATACGCCGAGTTTGAGAACTCAGCTTCTCAACAGGATTAACACCTCCGCGGGACCAAGGTAGTTGCCACTCGGGCGACCGGGGTTTTGTCTGTAGAGCCCAGGATGGGAACCCTATCTAAGGAAAAATCATGTCGCTCATTAATGAATATCGTGCCACCGAAGAAGCAATTAAAGAGCTCCAGGGTCGTCTGGAGTCTTTGAAGACCAACGACGGGTTGCAAAAAGAAATTGAATTCGAAACCAAGCTGAAAACCCTGATGGGTGAGTACAGCAAAAGTCTGCGTGACGTAATCGCCCTTCTCGATCCGAAAGCAGTCACCAAAGGCGCCGCTCCGACCACCAAGTCCGGCAACCTGCGCGCTGCTCGCAAAGTAAAGCAATACAAAAACCCGCATAACGGTGAAGTCATCGAAATTAAAGGTGGCAACCATAAGGGTCTAAAAGAATGGAAAAAAACCTATGGCTCCGACACTGTGGAATGCTGGGTTCAGTAAGTATCCGCCCCCAAATGTCACGTTACATAGACACAATGTCACGATGACCTGACCGGGCCCCGTTCGATAAAAGCCAGGGGCTCTCCCTTGCTTTTTTATTCCGGAATGATTTCCTCTGCTACCGGCCAAGCCGCTTCTGATTGGCCAACTGACACAGATCGGCGAATAGAATTTTATAAATACACTCCTGAACTCTCATTGCCGGCCTATCACTGCTAAGCCGGGCTTTGAGCATGGAAAATGGACTTAAGGATGAACTGAATGATGATTCGCAACGCTCTAGCTCTGACGCTGGCATTGGTGGCCAGCAACTCAATGGCAGCTAGCTTTGACTGCTCTAAAGCTTCAGGTTTCGCCGAGACCAGCATCTGCAAGGACGGTTATCTGAATACCGTCGACAGCATTCTTGCCGACTCATATCGAAAAGCACTTGCTGATGCAGCGCATCCGGACGAGCTCCGTCAGTCACAACGAGAATGGTTGACCGTGCGGAATCGATGCACCACCCAGGAGTGTCTCGATAAAACCTTGGGTGCTCGTGTCACCTTTCTGAATAATTACTCAAGCGCTGAGAAGAGTAAGGCATACGCTGCAGAGGAAAAGCTGCGCCAGGAAGAATATAAAGCTCAGCGCCAGGCTGAAGAATTGGCAAACGTCCAACGAGCTGAGGAATACCGGATCGCTCAGGAACAAGCCCGGCAACTACGAGAGCAATCTGTTCAGAAGCAACAAGCTCAGGCGGGTCAAACCCCGTCGCAAGCGGCACAAACGTCGCCCTCCTACCAGTCCCCAGGCTATGCGACCTCCACACAGCAAATACTCCCTGCAGCACAGCAAGTTGCGGAGAAACCAGCTGTGCAACGAATGGTGCAGGCCTTCTTCGCCGGCCCGGCATGGAAGTACACCCTACTAATTGGTGCCTTGCTCACATGCTTGGCGATCTGGAGACACCATACTGAAGCCGCCACGATCTATAACGACTACACCGATGGGGCGATTACTAATGCGCTGCCGACGATAGGTGTTGCTGTGGCGCTAATCCTACGTTGGCTCGAATTGCCCGGACTGGCCCAAGGGATCGCCCTAATAACCGGGATCCTGTTGGCTATCGCATACGCCGTGTATGCGACCTTCCGCGCGAACCAGGGAGCCCTGAGTATCACTCTCGTCATTATCGCCAAGCTCACCCTTATCACGGTGTTCTATGTCGTGATAGGAATGCTGATCGCATCACTGTTTTCGGGTAGCGCCAGACGCAAGGGCGAATCCCAGGCGCGAACTGAGGCAAGAAACCGCCGAGAGGCTAAGGAAAAGATGGCATTGATCACGGGCTTGGCGGTTGCGTACACCGCGTTCACCGCATGGGTGTGCCGGCGTCCCGAGTTCACCTCACTCTCCGAATGCTTGGAGTTTGATACCACACCAGAATTGGCTTAGGCCGATGGACGCACGTCCACGTACGAGTTGAGCATTTGAAGCCCAGGAGAAATCTTGGGCTTTTTTGCAAACTTCACTATCTCAGGCGCGCTACACATTTGCTAACCAACTTTAGTTGCATCGAACCAGCAAAACGCGGAACCCCTCTAGCGAATTGGGGCAGAATCCGATCATCAAAAATGGAGCATAAGCATGAAGTGGATTAAAGGGGTAGTTATCGGCGCGATCTTGATCGTGGTCACCGGTGCTGCGCTGGGTCTGTATTACGTCTTGCCGCAGTACGATGTGGTTTCCATCACCGGCGTTGAAGTGAAGCGAGTTGACGATGACGGCGTCATCAATGCAGAAAACCCCGCCGACGGCCCAACCCGGGATGTGTATTTCATCAATACCGAACACCCATCAACGAAGGCTGTAATGGTCTACCGGAACGAAGATACTGGGTGGAGTTTTCCCTGGTATTTCAAGTTTGATTCGGCGGACGTACAGGCAAAGGCTCAGGGGTATTCGCGGGATTCCCAGCAGCTGGCCCTCATTCGTTACTACGGCTGGCGCATTCAGATCTTGTCTGTATTTCCCAACATCACCGACATCGAAGCCACTACCAGTCGCGAGGAACCATTTCCGTGGTTCAACACGATATTCTTCAGTGCAGGCACGCTTCTGATCTTGGTTGCACTGATCCTCCTAACCCGTCGTTTGAAGCGGCCCAGAGGTCAAGTCCTTGGTTGACCGGCCTACATCGCCTGGGAATTTTCCTACGGCGCGATAACAGGGCGTCGCAGAAAATAAAAATGCCAGTCAGTTGCCTGACTGGCATTTTATTGAGGGAAATTTCGAGTTCGTCGACATTGGATCTATGCGCCGATCAGCGTTTCACCATCTCACACTGGCGGCGAAGATCGTCATTTTTGATACTTCCACAACTGCCGTTGCCTTTCTTGGCGTAGCACAGGTTACGCTGGTCATCGTCGCGGATGCTCGCGCAACTACCGTTCCCTGACTCCGCGTAGCAAGTGCTACGCAAGTCATCGTTATTGATGCTCGCACAACTGCCATTGCCCTGCTTCGCATAGCAATAGCGGCGTTTGTCATCATCACGAATGCTTGCACAGCTACCGTTGCCGGCCTCCGCGTAGCAGGCGGCCCGAAGATCGTCATTCTTGATGCTTGCGCAGCTCCCATTCCCATCTGTGGCGTAGCAATAGGCGCGCTGATCATCATCGTTGATACTCCCGCAACCGGCTTGGGCGGAGCCACTGAGCATCAACAGAATTACAAGAAAAAGTCTCATCACTCACCACCATGTATTACCAGCAACAGCCTGGTATTACTGATGCCCACCACCGGCTCGATGAACGGATTACCCAGTGCATCGAGCCGGCCTCGTCGAACGGATCAGCCGCGGGCTTCTTTCTGGAGATCATCCAGCTCGTCAATGATGTCCTCATCACGATCTGCGAAAGCCTTGGCCATGTCCTGCTGCAGTTCCGCCTGGACCTGAACGGACTTCTGCGCGAGCTTTATCCCGTCTTTGGAGCCCATGATGATTTTCATGGCCTCGGCAGGGTTCTTGTTAGCCTTGATCATGAGCTCAAGCTCATCGGCATCAAAATGGTCTGCGTATATCTCGACCAGAGTCTCTTTCAGCAGATCCTGAGAAATGTTGTCCTCGATCACTGCCCTGATTTTCTCAGGCGCGACTTCGCGATATTTAGTCGCGTAACCTGCTGTGGCCATTTGCACGACCATCTTGTACTGGGAGTCCAGGCCCATTTTTTCGACCAACTCTTCAGCTTTGTCTTGGCTCGAACCACAGCCAGCCAGTAGCGCCGCGCACAGCGCCGAAATTGCCCATTTGGAAGCCTTAATCATGAAATGCCTGCCTTTGTAAATTTTGGGGAGACGTGGCGTACGGCGGACCGCACGCCAGGTCGTGGGATTAAGCTGATCAGTTCGTCTCAAGCGTGAAGCTTTTGCTCACGAACAAACCGGCGAATAATGTCTTGTCTTCCTTGAAAATGTAGGACTCTTCAAACTTGGAATCGGTGGCCAGCTTTTGTGCGATCGCGCACTCCGAATCGCTGTGATCCTTGGCCTTAGTACCGAAGTCGCTCTCATATGTTGAGAACCCAGCCTCGGCACAGAACCCTGCGAACTCCTGGCCCTTCGTGGCGGACTTGTACTCGTCAAATCGATCCTTCAACTGATCGAAATCCTTATAAGTGAGTGAGTAACTCGCCACCTTGGTCTTACGGGCAAACTCGCTCACCGCCTCTGCAATCACCGCTTGCCCCATCGAAGTACTGTAAGCGCCCATGATGAAACCGTTGAAAGCTGTCTTGAGCTGAGCCTGGACATCATCCAACTGAGGAAGCGAAGCAAACGTGGCCTCTCGAACAATCCGCCCGATTTCGCTGCCGTCATTTCGATGAACAACGACAAACTTGATGGAGCCTTCGCCATCGCTCGATCGTTGCACACGGAAATCCAGATCAATTTTGGTGCCGAATTCGCCAGTCGCACCTGTGATGAACGCGCCAGTGAATGGGAGACGCTGGACCAAGTTGCTTCCCCAGGTGTAGGGGGACTTGACGACGCTGCCATATGGACCGATCTCGCCGCGGGGCTGAATCTCATCGGCGACTTCGACGGGTAAGACAATGTCAGAGCCTTTGTGCGACACGTACGGCGTCCCCATGTCCATTCCCAACAACTGGACATGAATCTCGCCTTTCTTGTCGTCACCGCTGCGGCTTACCTTGAGCTTGTCTGCTTTCAGATACACGCCACCCGCATTCCCGTTACCCGTCGCGGATGTGAGCAAGTACCTCGACCAGGCGACTAGACCGGTTTCAGCGGAGCCCGAGGACTTATCGCCCATCAACCCCATAAGACCAGTGAGGAATTTCTCGGCCCCGTTGGTTTGCGCCGCAACCAGTCGAATTTCTGGAGATTCAACGGTGAGGTTTCCGGACCAGAAGGAATACGAAATATCTCCTTCGCTTAAAACGTTCTCGAGCAGAAACTGTTCTTTAAGCTCGTCGTAATAACTCAGGGCCTGCTTTTTCCCAGAGCTAGAAAGCATCGCGCCCCCTGCTAGGATCGCAATACCCGCCACCGCCGCAGCGATGAGGATGTGCTTCTTGTTCATCGTTTTCATAGTGGCAAGGCCTTACTGAATTTGAGCGGATGCTTGCTGCCAGGCATCCACATACTTCTGGGAGACTTCCGGGGTCCAACTGAAGTCGATACCGGCATTCGGGAACTCCTTGGCCAAGACAGCGCCGAACGAGACACGATCAGCACAGTGATCTTGTTCGCATGCCCAGGCATTTTCTAAGGTGTACACACGGAAGGTCGGAACGGCTTTGCCATCTTCAAGAGGCAGAGACGGGGTCATGTTGGCCGCCGGCATCACGTACCACCGATTTTCCAGTTCGCCATCAGCTTGAACACGTCCCTTGCGCGGGAAGTCGACTTCGTAGAAGTCGCCAGACTTACCTGTCACATGGATCATCATCGGCACTGCAGTTTGCGACGACGATGGGTTAAGCATTGCGATTGGCGATCCGAAGGAGACTTTGATTCCTGCCATCTTGGCCAAGGCCTCTGTTTCACGACCTTCGTATTCCTTCATGCCTTCCTTGAGCGCCTCGTAACGGTTCAACACACGAGTGTGCGTCTCCGCCAACTGCTCTTGCAGGCGGCGCGCCTCCCTTAGGCGCACTTCTTCACGACGTAAGGCATAGTTGGTGCCTTCGCGGGCATCGAAGTAGAGCTCACCGCGGTTCTCGCCCATCCGACCACGGAAAATGTTGTTTTTGGTGTCGTTGGAATAGCCTTCCGGATACAGCGCTTCGAGGTTTTTCGCGAAGAACAGGTTCGAAACCCCGACAGTGGATGGAGACGTTGCCTTGATCAATTGGTAGACCTCGACAACTGCACGCTTCAACTCAACTGCATCCAGAGCAAAAGCTTCATCCGAGCCGATGGCAACGTAGTACGGATCATTCCCGAAAGGTGTCAGAACACGATAATTGGATCGCTCAAAGGCCAGATAGACTTTCATCCCGCGCGCTGGCAGTTCGCCTACTTGAAAGAGCGCTTGGTCAGCTTTACTGCTCAGGAAGGACAGAGCCTTTCCTTTCACGGCGGGAACGAGAGCCTGGTTGAACATCAGGCCACTTGGATGCACGGTGGTTTTTGACCACGTGTCGCCGCGGTAAGTGTTCGGGATCGACCAACGCAACTTTTCGAAGGTACCTTCGGCGTATCCGGATACACCACAAGGCATAGCTGGTGTTGCTGCGAAAGACAGCCCAGCGTCGCTTTCATTGGTAATCGATTTGCTGAGGAGCCATTTGCATCCGCTGCCATCGGTAATCTCCATCAAGTTTTGATTGGCGAGAACCAAGGAGCGCCCGAAGTCACCGGTAGGCATTACGACGACAGCAGCCGGTGTTGCTACAGGAGCAGCTGGCTTAGGATCGGCAGCAGGAGGTGCCTCGACAGGCGCAGCGACTACAGGAGCAGCTGGAGCAGCTGGAGCTACAGCCACGGGGACTTGAGCAACTGGCGCAGGTTGCACTGCCACTGGAGCAGGCTCAGCGACAGGAGTCGGTTGTGGTGGCACTGGGGCCGACACAGGGACCGAGGCCGATGCAGCAACAACAGGCGCAGCGAGAGCAGGCGCAGAAGGCGCGGCGACTGGTGCTACGGGCGCAGCCGCTACTGCGGGTGCCGCAGGTTCAGCGGTGGGGGCGGCCACGGGGGGTGCCGGGGCAGTAGGCGCTGCAACCGCCGGCGCGGCCGGTGGTGTAGTCAGCGTGGCCAGGCCCAAATTGGTAGCGTTGCCCGCGCCAGTGGCGTAAACAGCCCCCTTTGCATCGACGGCTTTCCAAGTCACCTTAGCGGTTGGGCATTCTTGACCCAAAATGTACGGAAGCTTCGACAAGAGCGTGTTTAACGGTTTGAGGTCTTCCCAAGTCGGACGCTGCATGGTGATGGCAATTTCTGGTTTGCACCAAGTGGTTGCTTCACCATCGACGACAACATGGATCTGTTCGGTCTTGCTATACGCTACTTCATGTGCAAATGCTTGCGGCGCGATGCCGCAAGCACTCGCCACTACAAGAGCGAGTGCGCGGTTTTTCATGGTTAGATTAGTTCCCAGGTGCCGTTGGCTTGTTTGCAGAAGGTGTTTTGCTCTTGCTCGGTGTCGCCATTAGCCGCTTTCAGGCTCACGGTCACAGGGCGGCAGGAGGTTTCTGCTGCTACTTGTTGAGTTGGCAAACTCGGAATTGAATCCAGGTCGAAAGCCTTGGTTTCTTTGTCGGCCGAAACATTCATCTCGTCCAGATTGGCCGCAGGTTTCACGCTCTTCGCCACAGCTTCAGCTTTTGGCTCAACCAGGTCCTTGTTAACGTATCCAACGGTCACACCCTTACGGCCAACCAGAATCCAGTCGCCTGTTGAGCCCACGGCGGTGAACTCGGTACCGGGTTTCAAGCCGCCCACTTTCTCGGCGCTTTTGTTGGGCGCAGAACGAACGTTGGAGCTGCTCTTGGTCAGGTATTGTTCGTTAATCAGCTTCATCGTTGGCACGGCCACGATTTTCGGAGCGCGCTTGACTTCAACCGTTTTGGTTTGGGTGAACTCCTGCCCCTGCACGATCTGCGCGGTTGCCCCTGAGTGAGACGAAGTCCAGGACGCCGGTGCTGCAGTGGCGCTAGCTGGAGACGCATTCAGAACATCCTGTGTGCGTAGCGCAAGTGCCTGCCTGTCCTGCTCATCGAGTTTTGCTCCGATTTTGTTACCGATGTAGCCGCCCAGTGCACCGCCGAGAATCGTCGCAACGATCCGACCGTTACCTTTGCCAATGAACTGCCCAACGACCGCACCAGCAACGACGCCGATTGCGGTGCCGGCTTCTCGCTTGTCGATCCCCAACTCAGCGCAGCCAGAAGTTGATGCTGCAATAGCCAATGCCAACATTGAAACGACAAACTTTTTACGCACGGTGACTCTCCCTTTGTGTAGGTCACTCTGCTTTCAGCAGAGGCCTTGTGATGTTGTAAAGCATTGCTTCCGAGGACATGGCCCAATGAAAAACTGCTGCAAGCACTACCGGCTGCTTGCCCAAACTTCTGAACGCATCTCGGTAGCCGGGGCTATCGACAATCGAGTTGCCCACAATGAGAGGCAGCATAACGATCGAAACGACGGCGACAGGTCGAACGAAACGAATGCGTCCAGGCAAGCTTCGACGCGCCTCAATACTCGAGATGATCAAGACCACAAGACTGATGCCGCCGAAGAACAAGCCACTCAGCAAAGAAAATGGGATGAACCACATGTTTTTCACAACGTTCAGACCCTGAGCACCGTGGATGTCGGTGTGAGCGACGTCATAGGCCATGTTGTCGGCTATGCCTGGCAGATAGGTCTGGTACTGGTCGCGCGTGGCCAGAAGATTCATGCCCTTAACGTAGAGGGGGCCGAGCTTGCTCTTTGCCATGTGACGAACCTCGACGGTGTTGGCCAACGCCTCTCGTGTTCGCACACCGGGATTGATTGACCGGGCATACTCATCAATGGTCGGCTCGTAACCCAAATCTGCTCCAGCATCCGGGAACTTGATCGGCCGCCATTCACTCCCCGGAATGCCTCCTGCACGAAAGCCTTCAAGTTGTGCATACGCCCTACTGATGTCACTGATGGATGGCAGAACTGTTTCTTGAAGACGCTCATAAAGCGCGTCTCCATTGCGGGCGGTGTAACCACGAAAAACTGCTGCAGCAAAGCCTTGGAAGTTCTTGTCAATGCGCTCGACGTAGGCCCCCTGTACGCTCATCAGTACGCCGAGATTGGCAATAAAAGCTTTCCCCTCTCCATGGTCCTTGTAGGCCTTGTAGGGGATTTGAGGAATTGTCAGGGAGTCGTAGAGCAACCCCTTCTTGGTGACGTACGCGTAGAGGCTACTAACCCGCAGCGAGCCGGGGAATTGCTCGGCGATCCAGTCTGGAGCCGCCCCCTGAAACCACCACGTCAGCGGTGTGACAACGAGAGTCGATGCGGCAAGCCAAACCCACAGCACCCTCCCCTTGCCTTGATAGCGTCGATAGCAGATTCGCCATACCAGCAAGCACATACTCGTCGCGGCTAGAATCTGGCTGTACGTCTCAAGGGCTTCGAGTTTCCGGAGGGGGATGTCAGCGCCAGCAAAGTTGAGAAGCTCGGCGTTGAACAGGAGGCTACATACCAAATAAAGGGCGTTCAAAACCACAAGTGCGATTAGCATCCAACTGATCCTTGTCAGAAATTAAACGCCAGGCCCTGGATGATGAGGGTGAGCGCAAATAGATGTAGCATATTGCCATCTAGCTGGAGATGGCACCACTCAAAATGCCCCGTCGCATTTCAATTAAGCGCACCGGGCAAATGCTTTCGTTACCTGCGATCAGAACTTAACGGGACTCAAAAGACTTTCAATGTTGGGCCTCAACTTTTCCAGGCATCCGAATTTAGGTATCGGAACGTGTGGTAATGCCATCAAGGTCAGGCATGAAGTAGAGATTGGTTGGCTCGGCGGTCGCCGGCGAACAAGCCGTTACACTGCATCGATGCGGTGAGACCCGAAAAGGGGATCGTTCCCTTAATCGGCCTTCGCACTAAAAATTGAACGTGCAGTGCATGAACAGACGCTGCCAAAACCCATGGAATAGGCGAGATCATTTGAATCAGTCACTCAAACCCGGCGAAAACACAACAATCTCCACCACCCAAGGGCGCGTGGAAGTTACTCATGCCGCAGGGAATAATCTGGACGTAAATCTGACTGCGTTTCTCGTCACCGAAACAGGCAAGGTGGTAGATGACAGCGGCATGGTCTTCTTCAATGCGCCTGAGCACTCTTCAGGCGCGGCCTCATTCTTCGCGCCTGTCGTTCGTGACGGCATTGTCAGTCACAGCATCAGTTTCGACTCGTCTCGTCTCCCATCAAACATCACGAAGATTGCCATCACCCTGACGCAAGATGGCAGCGCCGGCGGTTTCGATGCAGTCAAAGAACTACGGTCGACCGTCATTGCCGGGGACCAAATTCTGGAACTTGCTCCTGAACCATTCTCTCAAGAGACGGGCATCATCGTGCTTGAGCTATACGTCCGGAACGGCCAGCTAAAGGCTCGATCCGTTTGGCAAGGGTTCGCCTCAGGCCTCGCCGGACTCTGTGGCTTTTATGGAGTCGAGGTGGAAGACGAAGCTCCGTCTGCGCCAGCAGTCGCTCCTACATCGCCTTCGAAGCCCGTCAATATGACCAAGACTGTGGTTAAGCTGGACAAGCCCGGCACCAGCCACAAGGTCTCCCTCGAAAAAGGCCCGTCTGCTCCAAAAGTGATTCGGGTCAGTGCAACGTGGGTTGATAACGGCGACGGTTCTGACAACGACGACCTCGATCTGCGAATAGGCATCCTTCGTCCTGATGGCCGAATGTCCATCATCCAGGCACCCGACAAGCGTGGTGCCTTTGACGTAGAGCCCTACGTTTTTCATACCGGTGACGTAGTGAGCGCCAGTGCCTCCGCTCCTGGTGTAGAAACCGTCGAAATTAACCCAGCGATCTCGCAGCTCATGGGAGGCAAGGTAGCTCTGGTCTGCAGCGTTTATTCAGCGGTAGACAATGGGGCCGTGTCAGTGGCATCGCTAAAACCGAAGATGCGGATGGAATATGGCGACCAGGTCGTGGAGTGTGCCTACGAATTCAAGAGCGGATTCTTCAGTTCAATGATTTATACCTATGTGATCGGTCAAATCGAAATCGACCATGACAATATCCTTCTCAGCCCATCCGGCGTTACTTCTAAAGCAAGCAGTGAAGCCACCCCTTGGCTGACCCGGAAGGCGGATCGAATTGAGCTCACCATGGACGGTCCAGAAGTGTTTAAAGGACACCCAATCGAAAGGAGCGGTAAAAAACAGTACGTCTAACCAAACGTGCTGGCAGGCACACACAGCAGACTTTGACGCTTCAGGTGCTCCCGCGACGGCTTTCGCCGGCCGCGGGGATACCAAACAACTCCCGTGTCAGATACACCGGCGTACCTTAAAAATCCTGCTGAACTGCCCTGTGTCCACGAAGCGAATGCACATATCTACCTTTCGAATTTTCCCGCTGCGACCTAACAGGCCGCTCATGTCTTGCCCTATTCGTCACAGGAACCATGCCTGCAGATCACCCAAGGCCAGCGCATGCCGCTGGCAAATATTAATCACGGTCTTTCCCTCTCACTCTCCGTCAACATCGAAAGTCCCAGCTCAATCGACTACGTATGTTTCGGTGTCGACGCCCAAGGCAAGCTTTCTGACGATCGTTAAATGGTTTTCTTCAATCAGACCGTTACGCCTTGCAGCAGTGTGAAGATGGCCACAGGTGGTCAGTTTGAAATCAACCTACCAGAATTTCATCGAAAACGACAAAGGCGGCTGGACCAAGTGGGACGTCGGTCGGCGCTACAACGACGAACCGAGAGCCATCGAAAAGGTGGTTGAGTCATTCCAGGCGTCGAAAGACAAAACCCCTATGTTCGTGGTGTTCATCAGCGACGGCGGGGTATCCGAAAATCGCAAAATCACGCAACTAATGGTGGATGCCGCGAAGCTGGGGATTTTCTGGCAATACGTTGGCCTGGCGGGCAAAGACTATGGAATTCTTGAAAAGCTGGACACCATGCCCAGGAGAGTCGTAGACAACTGCGGGTTCTTTGCCCTGGATGATCTCCACGACATGACCGAAGAGCAGCTGTACGATCGGTTGATGCAGGAATTCCCGATGTGGCTAAAAGAAGCAAAGGCTAAAGGCATTCTTCGGTAAACCACTTCTCGGTAGTCCCGCGACGGCGCATGACCGCCGCGGGGCCACCATCTCAGTTAAGGACTGCCATATCCATCGGCGTCACCTCAACAAAACGTGCCGAACGGTCCAGCTTTACTACTGCACCACACGCATTCAAAGTTGCTGCAGGATCGATCGCATCGAGCCGATTAAAATCAATCGCATCCCACTGATCTCGGCTTACCAAAACCGAGAGTACGTAGTGATCGTCCACTGCTCCCGTAGCAAGGTTGTCTCGCTGGATGTAACCCGACACCAGAATTTTCTGGATGGCTGGCAGTAGAGCAAATACCTCACCTACAACTCGAAACAGAGAGCCATAGCACAGCGCGACAAAATCCCTGCGCACCTGGGCATCCGACCGATTCTTGAAGGTGAGTTTGCCGTTCCCACGGGCTTCAGCGCTGCGCTGGGGAATATCTCCCTCATCAGGCAAATCAACATCGAGCGCGACACCTGTAACGTCGTGGGAGAACTCGTAGGCCACTTGGGTTTCTTTTGGCCAGGCAATTCCGCTCAACACATAGTCCAATGCACGCTCCATCTGAGCGCTGTAGCCTTTTGCAGCCAGCCGAAACGCTTTCTCAATCTCGGTGCGTTCAAGTTCATGGGCGTCCCGCGTCTCCTGCCAGTTGGCCAGGTCAAGACGATACTGCTCCTCAGCGGACTCCGCTTCGCGTTCAATCTTCGCACTGCGAAGCATCACATGATCCAGCAAGCCCGGCTTTTGCTGAACGGGCATCATCGGTTCTTCGATGGCGAACGACGCTGGAATGACCGGCAAGGACCCAGGGCGTGGCGTCAACAGATGCACGCCCAAGCAGGACTCAAGATCCTGATTGACCTTATCGGCAGCTTTCATCAGCAGGTCCTGTATGGAATCTGCCATCTCACTCTTAACCCGCTTGATGACCGCGGGCGGCAGCTCGACGTCATCCATGTCAGTAATCAACAAGGTTCCATCGTCGTTTACTTTGACTTTGACCTGGCCCGAGTACTCGCTTCCGGCGGGGGCCGGCTGGGAGCTTCTCGGTCTGCTAGGTCTGTCGATTCTTTCACGGTATGAAAGGCCGGTACCGGGCAACCCCGCATTGATATAGGTGCCATTGCGCCCCATCGTCATACTCAGTCCGCGAGGCCCGATCGAAGTGCTTACACCCTTGCCACTGATGTTAAGGCGTACGCCAGGCATAATCGTGATTCGCTTACTAAACCGAAACCCCATGACTGCTCCTTGATCCTGTATTCCTAGTTACTTTATTTTTTGAGTTGTCTGCTTCGACTGTGGCGTTCGCACACAGGGTTCGACGTTCATGTACATCGGGGTTGCGCAAATCGCAATAGCCTAACCACCGATTTACGCTTACGCCCGACCGGCAATGTAATCGTCGATCGAGCTGAATTGGCGGTTGCGACAAATCCAGCCAGAGAGGAAAACGAACACGGTAGTGGCAAGAACTGCCAAGCCGCGACGACGCCGAGCTTCACTTTTGGTTCGGGCCCCACCGCAGAGCAGGAGAGCAATCATCAGGAAGTAGAACGTCAGCAAAGTGACTTTTGCAAAGAGGGAGGGTAGGAAAAACCAGAAGCCGTTGCTTCTGTACGTTTGAACAAGCACCTGCAACGACATCAGCCCGCCGAGAACACAGGCAGCAATAATGGAGTAGTTACGTGGTACCTCCAACCAGAGGCTCGCAACGAAATAAGCTCCGATTCCCAAGATGGGAGTCAAGCTTGTCCAAAGCGCATCGGTGTAGTCCTGGTAAATCGTAATGGTCCCCCTGCGATGCAAGTAAATGCAGATCAGCAGCAGCATTGCCATAACGAACAGGCCGATCTTCAAGTATAGGAACGCCTGGTGATCCTCCGCTGCGCTTCGTGGAGTCACCGGCTTCACCGTGGCGGGGGCAGGCGCTGAAGCAACGGGCTTTGGAATCGCAGCTGTTGCGGTTTGGTCAACCCGGGTACTGGTAATTTCGGTAGGCGCTTTTGTTGGCTGATCGATCTTGGTACGTGCCAGCGCATTGAGGCGCTCTGTCATTGATGAAGCTACGCAGTTGGCAGTCTTGCAGTTGTCGCGCCGGCGCAACCACTCACGTTGGTCTTGACGGGCCTGTGCCTTATCCGCCGCTCGATCTATTGACCGGACATATTCAGAGTTCAGCTCCTCATCAAGGCGACTGAGCGCAGAATCTGTGCAAATGGATTTCTCAGCAAAGCTTGAGGCCTTGACGCAGTCAAAGCTTGTGGCATTGGAGTGGGCTGAGAGCATGAACAACATGGCGATAAGGCCAGAGCCAATGTTGAAGCGCGACATATTCGATTTTCCCTTCTTTTGGATTGCTCAAGCGTTGCGCCAGAGTCCTGCCTAACCGCGCTCGCATGCTCACGGCTAGGCGACCTGCTTACATAGTTGGCTTACGTTGTGGGGGCCTGAAGAAATGTCGTGCCGTCCCACTTATAGTTTTCCGTGCTCTGAACACTCGGGCAGCAATCCGCATCATCCGGGCCGACGGAGAGAACTGTCAGCTTGAGGGTCTGGGAATCGATGACCTGAATGTCCTGTACGCCATTGCCGACGACGGCTTTACCGCGAAAATCCCAACCTGCCGAACCACCAATGAACGCGGCGAGTGATTGGAAGTAGCCATTGCCACCGCCCTGACCTTCGATTGTGTAGAGCAACACAGCATCCTGGGTGCCATCGTTATTCAAGTCAGCAAAGATGACCTGACGGGCGTCTTTGTATTCATCACCGCCATCTTGGGCGATTTCATTCGCGATCATCCGATCTGCAGATGCAGCCAGGTCGGATGGCACCACTGCTTTAGCCTGAGCTACCGGTTCCACGGCCTGAGTAACTGGTGGGGTTGTCGGTGCACTTGGAGCGGCCTGAACCTGGGTAGGAGCTGGAGGGGTCTTGCCCAACAAAATTGCCGCGGTCTCCGACATTGGCTCCTCAGGCTTCACAGATGCTTTTTTCGCCTGAATGCTGGCGCTGACTTTTTTAAGCACGGCCGCGTGAAGTTCCTGCATGTCTGAAATGTCTAAGAGCAGGTTGTGGGTATTCGTGAATGGTTGACCTTCACCCAGGACCCAGCGCGCAAAAAAACCTGGACGTTTGTTTTCCTGTTGTTCGATCAAGTCGTCAATTTGCTCATTAGCAATTTTCGAGAAAAGCTCAAATCCATCCTTGCCACCGATTTTTATAATGCTTTCCTTCTGCCGGTCGATGCCGCTGCGAGCGATCTCAAGCAGGACAATGTTCGTATCGACCAGTTTGCTTTCGCACTCGTTCGTGTAATTGCCAAAGCATGTCTGCCTGTATTCTTGAACTGCATTGCTGGCTTTGAAGTCGGTGTAGGCTCCGCAGCCTGACAGGGACACCAAGACGCCTACAGTCACAACCCCACGAAACATGCCCATCCAAATATCCTTTTAGTACCGCGAACAGGTGAACTGCCGTAGCGATCGACAGCAGTCGCTTCCAGTAAAAAATGAATTGATCTATTACAGCCCACAGGAACCACTTGGTGGTCTTTCTGTAGGCAAGAAAAAGCCCCCAATTAGCAGAGGGGGCTCTTTCAACCCATGTGGGTTAGCCGATGTTCACGCCCATCGATTTAGCCAGAGGAGCCAGGCCGCCAGCGAAACCTTGGCCGATCGCCTTGAACTTGAACTCTTCAGCATTGCGATACAGCTCGCCGAAGATCATGGCGGTTTCGGTCGAGGCGTCTTCGCTCAGGTCGTAGCGCGCCAGTTCTTTGCCGTCAGCCTTGTTCACTACGCGGATGTACGCGTTGCCAACCTGACCGAAGCTCTGCTTGCGTGCTTCAGCGTCGTGGATGGTCACAGCGAAAACCAGTTTTTTCACGGCGGCTGCCAGGCCGGTCAACTTAACGTTGACCTGCTCGTCATCGCCAGCGCCTTCGCCCGACTGGTTGTCGCCCAGGTGTTCAACCGAGCCGTCAGACGATTTTTTGTTATTGTAAAAAATGAAACTAGCATCGTCCAAGACTTGGCCACTTTCACCCAGGATGAAGACCGAAGCATCGAGGTCGAATTTCGAACCGTCGGTTACGCGTGCATCCCAACCCAGACCTACGGTTACTTCAGTAAGGCCCGGGGCCTCTTTAGATAGGGATACGTTGCCACCTTTAACCAGCGAGACCGCCATAATGAGAATCCTTCGTATTTTGATGATTAGGCCCTGAGTACAAGGCCTATAAATAAAAACCCATTAAATCAATAGGTTACTGTTTAAAAATTCATGCCGTAGTTATTGGCCAGAGCTCGCAGGCCGCCGGCATAACCTTGGCCAACTGCGCGGAATTTCCACTCACCGCCGTTGCGATAAAGTTCAGCAAAGACCATTGCAGTTTCGGTCGAAGCGTCTTCAGCCAAGTCGTAACGAACGACTTCGGCGCTGGTCACATCGTTGACGACTCGAATGAAGGAGCCACCGACTTGACCGAAGGACTGCTTACGTACTTCAGCATCGTGGATGGTAACGATGAAGACAACTTTGTCGACGTCAGCCGGGATGCGGCTCAGGTCTACCTTGAGAACTTCGTCGTCGCCATCGCCCGCACCGGTACGGTTGTCACCGGTGTGCTCAACCGAACCGTCAACGCTTTTCAGTTGGTTGTAGAAAATGAAGTCCGCTTCACTGCGTACTTTCCCGTTAGCACCCAGCAGTAGCGCACTGGCGTCCAGGTCGAACTCTGCACCATCAGTGGCGCGAGGGTCCCAGCCCAGGCCTACCAGAATTTTGGACAGGCTTGGATCGGTTTTCGTCAGGGACAGGTTGCCGCCTTTTTGAAGAGTCAGTGCCATTGTGTATTACTCCATGTGTTGAGTGCTGTAACTCAGTTGTTTTCCGGTTGAACTTCTTCCTTGCCCGGGAAGGCAAGGCTAGCTACGACACCTATAGCCAGTACGACCATAACGATCAGTAAGCTGGTGTTTGCATCGATGGTATAGCCGTGGTGGAACATGTGGTCGGTTGCGTTCAGGCCGAGTTTGACGGCGATGAAGAACAACAGCGCAACGACAGATTTCTCCAGGTGGACCAGGTAGCGTTTCAGCGCCTCGAGCACGAAGTACATGGTACGCAGACCCAGAATTGCGAACAGCATGGCCGAGTAAACGATCAGGGGCTCACGGCTAACCGCGATCACCGCGGGTACAGAGTCGAACGCGAACAGTACGTCGGACACTTCAGCCACCACAAGGCACAGGAACAGAGGGGTTGCAAACAATGTCCCTTTGGCTGCCAGGGTCATGCCCTTGTTCTCAGGTTTCTGTAGCTCAACCTGCAGCTGCTTACGGCTGACGAAGAAGCTATTGCCATAGAGCTTCGGCCATACAGGGAACAGCTTCTGAGCGAAGCGGTAAGCCATGTGCTTGGAGTAGTCTTCTTCCTCCTCGTCATCACCGCCGGCGCGCAGCATCATGACTGCGGTCCAAGCAACGATCACGGCGAAGACGATTTCCACCCAAGGACCGAACGCCAACAGACCGGTACCGATGGCAACGAAGATGCCGCGGAACACGATTGCACCGATGATGCCCCAGTAAAGAACGCGGTGACGCATGCCATCCGGCACTTTGAACCAGGCGAAAATCGCCATGAACACAAACAGGTTGTCGACGCTCAGGACTTTCTCCAGCGCGTAACCAGTTACGAACAGGCTGGCGACTTCAGGACCGTGCTGAACGTAGAGGAAACCGGCAAATGCCAACGAGATAGCGATCCAGAAAATCGACCAGATCGATGCCTTAGCTAGCGAAACCGGTTTGTCACCGCGATGGGTGATCATGTCGAGCAGCAGCGCGCCGAGCGCGATGCCAGCAAACACCGCCATGGTAAGCGGGGGAAATCCGATGTGAGTATCCAAAGTACTGCTCCTTAAAGATCGAAATCGGCTGGATTCAGGCCCAGCTCAGCGCAAACCAAACGGCACGCCGCTTTTTCTTTTTCATCGAAGTCACCATCGGACGCACCGATGGCACACCCGACACGGACTAACAGCCGGCCGGCGCCCGGATCATTTTTGATTTTGGCGATGACCTTCAATGCTTCTGCCTGACCCAACTGAAAGTCGAACTCGAACTTCTCGCAGTGCCCATTGAACGACTTGATCACGTCGGACATGTTGAAGATTTTCAGCTCCGGCGAGTTGTTAATGAACCCCACCATCTTCTGCTTTTCTTCAGAGGAAATCCCTCCGGACGCAGCCGAGACAAGTGCGCAGAGCGCCGTCGAGGCTTCCATAAATTTGGAATGCTTGTGCTTGCCGATTTCGTTGGTCAGCTTTTCACGAGCCAGAGTCGCGTTTTCTTTTAACCATGCAAACATGTTGTGTTCCCCCAAGGGCGGGGTCGATTGACCCCGCCACAATTTCTATTTGGACCCTGCAGTCCACCTCATGCCCCAGCCGTAAGCTTGGTCCATGAGTCTGTGCCCGCGATGGAAGTCCACCCGCCGAGAGACCTTAACGGCGCCGTTCACGTTTTCAAGCATCGCAATGGCGCACATCGGCTCACGACCACCCTCTTCATTGAGACGCACCTCAATGTCGGGCTGACCAGGAATGTGAATGGTCACCACACCGTCGGTTTCTCGCCAGTTCGGCGCGCCCTCGTAGATGAAGGCAAAGACCAAGATGCGGCGGATTTCACTCCATTTAGTCCCGTTGATGTGCAACCACTCACCACCAGATACAGAGCCAGTGCGGTCATCGCCCATCAGCTGGATGTAAGGTTCGCGATTGAGACTGCCGAAAGATTCCCCGAGGGCTTGAACAACGCTCTTTGTTCCGTCCTGAAGTTCGTACAGGCAACCAACGTCCAAATCGACAGATTGGCTACGCTTGAAAAAGCCTCCGGATTTGCCCTGGTTCCAATTCAAGTTCACCCTGATTTCGCCGAACCCGGCTGCCGTCTTCTCAAGACTGATTGACGATCGTGTTTTATCGAGGGTGACTTTGCTCAGGCTGATCGTGGACTTAGGTACGATCGGTGCTGCGGGCGGTGGCGTTTGTACCACTGGCGCGGGTGCAGGAGCAGGCGCCGGCGATGGGGCAGCGATTTCAACACCAAAGTGTTTGGCCAGCGGTTCAAGGCCGCCATTAAACCCCTGGGCCACGCAGCGGAATTTCCACTCGCCATTGCGGCGATAAAACTCGCCAAGGATGAGCGCTGTTTCTTTCATACCGCCAGTGGGGATTTGAGCTTCAATTCCGCCGGACACCACAACCGAAAGTTGCGACACGCGTTCGAAGCTCGCCTTGTTCTCGTAGATTGTGGCAGTAAGTGCCACCTTCTCAACTGCCGACTCAAGGCGGCTCGTATCCACGGTGAACACTACACGCCCAGCCGATGACTCGGTCAGGTGCACAGCGCCGCCCAAAATTTGAGGCTGGCCATAGAAGCACATATCGCCGTCGCCACGGACTTTCGCTGAGGCACCCAGTGCGAAGGCCGAAACGTCGATGTCTGCCCCCGGGATTGGCGAGTAGTTGATATCAACACGAAGTTGGCCGCTGGCAACCGGCGCATTTCCACCAGGTACGAGAGTCGCCATTAGCGCAACGCCTGAACGGCCAAGTTTACGAGGTCGTCAGCGGTGCGACCGTTGGTTGTCTGGCCGATTGCTTTGAACTCCCAGTCGCCATTTTGGCGAGTCAAGGACGCCATCACGATTCCGGTATGGCGGCCTTTCTCCGAAAGGTTGAATCGAGCCAGCTCGCTGTTTTTGCCTGCATTTACAATTCGGCAATAGGCGTTTTCGACCTTTTCAAAGTTTTGGCCAGTGAAGCTGTTCACTGTGAAAACCAAATACTTCACGGAAGCTGGAAGACGTTGCAAGTCCACGTGAATGGTTTCGTCATCACCATCACCATCACCGGTACGGTTGTCACCGGAGTGCTTGATCGATCCATCCTGAGACTTCAGCTGACGGAACCATACCAGGTCAATTACTTGCAGATCGCTGTTGAGCAGAATGCAGGAAGCATCCAGATCGATTTCGTTGCCACCACCCATCATCTTCCCAAGAAAGCCTGCTTTTACCGGGTCCCAGCCCAGACCAAGGCTAATGCTGGACAGCGAACTGCCGGCAGTCTTTTCCAGGGAAATGGATTGCTGTTTGCTCAGAGTAAGTGCCATCGTTACGCTCCTTGTTGGTCATCAGTGTTCAAGTGGTGATCTGAATTGATCCTCACTTGCAGGTTGGTGCGCGCTATCGCGTTCCCGCCCGGGTTTCGCTTTTACCTACCCGCAGACGTCCACGACGCCAGACGGGATGAAAATGTCGCCAGTGTGCTTCTTGCGCGGCAGCCAACAACTCGTGGTCTCCGCGCGTATCTCCCCACGCCCTCAGTTGATATTGATCCAAGGGCCCATAAACGGCCTCAAGCCTAAGTACTTTGTTTGCGCATCTGCAGTTGCTGCCAGCAATGCGACCGGTCAGAAGACCATCAATAGTTTCAAGCTCTGTACCGATCAGCTTCACACCCAATCGATCGGCAAACGGTTGGAGTACCAGGGCCGGCGATGCAGAACAGAGAGTCACCTGTGCATCAGCCTCAAGCTCAGCCGCGACGGATTTTAATCCTGTAGGTCGCATGAGCTCATCCCAAAACACCCCGCAGAAATTCACGGCTTTCTTCCGAAGCCATTCGACCTCAACGCCGGTCAGAAACGAACTGATTAACCGTGCTTTAAGTTCATCGCGATTCATTCTCCGAGCCAGGAATCTAACGCCGGGCAGCGCTAGGCGCAGAATGCGACGGTTAAATTCCCGGGTACCGAAGGCGAACTTCAGGAAAGGAACGAAGCTATCGTGCCGGGTCAGCGTTCCGTCGAAATCGAACACTGATAGCACCTGCTTTACAGACACAACGGCCTCGCTCGTTTCACGTCTCATCGAACGGCCTCGGCCAAACGAATGGTCGCTTCAGCAGGTGCTACGTCTGCATGACGGACGCCATGCCACTCTGCCCGCTCAAGGATGTTCACCGCCCACTTGTAATGGGTCGCTGGCTCGCACATCGCGTCGTTGTGCTTGAACACTGCAGGCGCTACATCACTGACAATCAACTTTGCGCTGTTGAGGTCTTCAAGACTTACACGCAACGCTTCCTGGATCGTGCTGATCTGTGTTGGATGAATTGCCGTTTTGCCAACCAAGCCGTGGGAGATGTCGAGTTCTAATTCTTCCTTAAGCAAATGCGGTGACGCGAGCTGCTCAAACACCGGTGCGGTCAACGCGAAACCTTGTGAGCCCATCACCCCGGCCAGCATTGGGATTACGTAACCCATCGGCGTGTTATAGAGCGTAGTGTCCGGGTTCCGGCGAAGGCCAAGGCTTCCCATCAGGTCATTCCCACCGATGCGCAAGGCGATGATGCGTTTGTCCAAGTTGGCTTTCAGTGCCTGGCCCAACTCAACCATTGCGCCCGGGTTGAACACGTCTGTGGTTTCCAGCGTCGGCATGAGGTACAGCGCCGGATTCGTGACAGCGTGTTCCCATTTACCGAGATTGCGCAGCGTCAGTTTTGGTACCACAAATCCATCAACGTGGGCCATCAGTGGCCACTCATTCAGCACCGCTGCCATATCCGAATCTCGGGGACGTACGAACAACAGCGGCCCATCGGCCGGCCGCCCACCCCGTTCATTGATAGCGGTCAGCAGTCCATGAAGATTCCGTAAGGCACTATCGACATCGATCTCGGCAACGGCGTCTTCCAAGCAGACCACCAAGGAACGAAGTTCTGGCAGCTTGTGGCGGAATACAACGTCCAGCAGATCCACGCGGGTGGCCGGCATGTAGAGCGTGGCACCAAGAGCATAAGGCGAAAGGATCTTCATCAGCTCACACTCCGAATGATGGTCACGGCCCGGTACGGCCCCAATGCAGCACCAACCTCTTCAACGGTTACCCCAGCACTCTCTGTTAGGTGCATGAGCAACTGCACATCGCTGTCGCTGCGGCTTCGAACCAACACATGGTCTGGGACGCGGCGCAAAACGGCGCGGGTTGCCTCAGCAATGCCTGGCTTCACTCGATTCAGATTGGTGATGCCAAAGCGTGTGGCCAGCGACGACACAACATGTGTGGCTGCGCCCTGGAGTTCAAACCGTTGAGCGTCTGTCCACGGCGACGCCTGAAGAACGGTCCCCAAAACTTTACGTTCAGCTTCGATGTGCTCGATGAAATCGCGGGTGACGTCGTACTTCTGTAGATGGTCGTAAACCACACACCCATGCAGGCCGCCGTCGGTAGGCCAGATAGAGCGAGAAACCAATCCTGACACCGTTGCACCCAAGATGCCGGACGGGATAACCCAGTCTTCTGCCGATGCGGACAACCAGGCTCGGCCGCACGGATCTGCGAGGACTACAAGACGCGGATTTTGTGGGAAACGGGAGTCACCGTTCAGGCTTCGCTGAATCTCGCCAGAAATGGCCCCCTTCCCTGTCCAGCCATCGACGAAGACGATATTTTCGGCGCCGTGTTCTTCAATGATTGCTTCCAGCGCAACCTTGTCGATCCCACGGTCTCGGATGATGCTGATGCCATAGTGGTGTGCGTCCCGGCCCATATCGAGCAACGCCCGGCGTAGCAGGACACCCAGCGGTAGACCGGCGCGGACGAAGGACACCAGTACGATCGACGGCCCTGTGCATTCCTCGCTCAGCGCCAGCGCCAGCGCCAGGGACTGGACGTCCATGGCCATGCGGGCGCCATTCTGTTCTAGGGCTCGCTGATACAGCGCTTTGTGCAGATCGCTTGGAGCACTCTCCATGCTGATCATCTCGGAGTAGTGCTTCTGCTTCGATTGAATCAGACGCTCCTTCTCCTCGACATCAGTCGGGTCCAACTCCACAGCCTGTAGCAGGAATTGAACGTCATCCGACGCATAACTGCCGCTGCCCACAGTTTCCAGATTCGCAATGGCGTTAGTCATCGATAGCGCTCCCCACCAACTTGGCAAGTTGGCTCCGCGCTGGGGTTGCCCACATATGGCATTCGCCCATGAATCCGAGATCAGTGATGCTGTCGCCAAACCCCAAAACAGGGCGCTCACCGTTGGCTTCGCGATCGCGACGCAACAACTCTTGAACGGCCACTTGCTTCGACAGACCCAGTGGCAGGAAAGCCAAGTTGTTGGAATTGGCGTGTATGTGCATCCCTTCCAGCAAACCCCGGGCCCGGACTTCAGCCAATACCGTTTGCAGAACGCTGTCATCGGATTCGTTGTGCTTGGTGACCACGTAGTGACGCAGTCCTTCCTCTTCCACAACCCAGCCACGCAACGAGATGCCCAGCTCTTTGCCGATGACCAGTGTTGCTTCACTCAGAAGTGGTAGCCGCGCTTGGTAACTTGAGAGCACATCGGACATACGTGCTTGCCATTCCTGGTCAAGCTTGCCATCAGCACCTAGGATCACGCCGCCATGGGAGCAGACAGCACCGTGTTTGAACGGCAACTGCACACGACTGAACGCTTCGACACTGCGAGCGGTGACAGGTAGCACTTCTGTCGACGCAAGTAGCCACTCGACAAGGGACTTTTGAACCGTGTTCATGTAGCCATTTGGCTGCCCTTCCACATCCAGAGTCGCCGCAAATCGCGCCGTGCCCTCGGGCATCTTGCGTGCAGTCTGGAACAGGGTGTCGTCGAGATCGACTAAGGCGAGGGGGCGATTATTGACCATCAACAATCACCTCCGCGTTCAGGGATTCAATCAGCCCAGCAGAAACTGCCTCTGCGGGAGTTTCCGTGCAGATCAGGACACGGTCGAACTGGCCGGGGCTGACGTTGTAGAGGAAATTGGGGATGCCGAGGCCGTAATTGTCTGCAAACGATAAAGCGTGGCCAATGGCATGACCCAGCGCGATTGGAGAGCGACTGGTGGAGCTAAAGTGAACATCAGCGCCGGCATGTTCCAAACGTTCAGCGAGCAAAAACGGTCGCCACACGAATTCACTGGTACCAACCACGAGCACACGCTCACCGGCTTTGATCTGCAGATCCGGAGCCAAGCAGTCAGCTACATTACGAACCCCATGACGCCCCCAGTCATTCTCTGCCGATATTGGCCACTCCCCGGGCTCAATGGTACCCACTGCCGGCATTTCCGGTAGGGGCGCGTCAGCGTCCTCATGGAAGGTATAAGCACCCTGCAGGAGGGAAACCTGATGCACTGAATCGCCGAGGGTTTGGCGCACCGCATCGCGGGACCAATCCGTCAACACGCACGTCACCACGCGCTCCACTTGGGTGAGACCAGCATCGACCAAGGCACGGTGAAGATTGATGAAGGTTTTGCCAGTGGAAGCTTCGTCGTCGACCAGCACCAGCGAGCGGGCGTTCAACATCATTTCCAGAACATCAGGATCGACCGGCTTGTGGAACAAATGCGAGCTCGCGTGACTGTGCTCTTCTTCGAAGCGGGCAAAGAGTTCTTTACCGGTCGGATGACGTGTGCTGACCATGTAAATGGTGTCAGGGCGAGTCGCGCTGTAAGCACGATGTACACCCGCTCCGAGACCCACGGCTGTTTCAGCCATACCAATAACCAGTACAGGGCCTGGAAGGTCTGCGGGGATCTGGTCCGCGAGACCTTGATAGCTCGCATTCATAATCGATGGACGTACAGGGATATGGCGGCCCAGTACTTTGGACACGAACAGGAACGCACGCTTAGGATTTCGGCGCTCGGCGAAGCCGAACAGCGAGTCCGGGGCGATATGTATGGCATCGACTGTGACATCGAGACGCCCGCGCATCAGTTGGGCGCTTAGCGCTTGTGTAACGGCGTTACTTTCCATGAACAAATTCCTAGGTTGGCGTGAGGTCGATAACCTAACGTCAGCGCCGATTTCATCAAGTCAAATAGAGCGTTAAAAATTCCGGGCTTCGACGCGCCACATTGATGCCTGGGCTGTACGAGCTAATTCAGCAGTCGAGAATGTTTTGCTGCTGAATGCTTTGCTCGGCTCAATACGGCATGCGTCGAGAAAGGACATGAGCAATGACGCTTTAACGGCAAAGTTCATGTTTTGAGCATCAGGCATTGTCGACGTAACCAAGCCGACAACAGCGCCTAAAGAGTCAAATAAGGGAGAACCGCTGGAGCCAGGTTGGATGGCTGCGGTGAATTGCAGAAGGCTTGAATCGTTGTGCAGGCCAAACAAAGCCGACACTCCTCCTTGAGTTACATGCACCCCGCCGCCGGCGAAGCCCGACATTGGAAAACCTAAAGCGACAACTGACTCGCCAAGGTCACAGCCAAAGCCCTCTTTGAAGGACACAGCTTTGAGGAGTGGAGACTCCATCACTCTGAGAAGGGCGATATCGTTACGCTGATCCACCACAACGGGCTCCGCGCGATATCGACCCTCAAAGGACGAAATGAAGACCTCATTCATACCCTCGATTACATGGGCACAAGTGAGGACGTGGTTCGGTGAGACGGCGAATCCGGTGCCAGTAGCTCCAGTGCGCGAACGATCAGGTTCACCAGAGCTGCTCCGGCCATTGGGGTGGGCATCATTGATGTCGATGCCTATTCGACGACCGAGCGCTGCCAGGCCATAGGCGGAGCCTTCCGCTAATGCCCGGAACTTCCATTGCTGATTTCGGCTATAGAACTCACCGATGATGATCGCTGCTTCACCGTTATCCCGAAGATCGAGGCTGTGCCCGAACTGGTTGTCGACCACCATAGTCAATGAGCGCAGCTCACTTACAGGACCTGCCGCGGAAAACGTATAGGCGATGACGAGTATTCGATCGCTTCCGAAAGGAAGATCGTCCAGGTTCAACTTACAGATGATTTTGGACTGGTCCCCGCCCCACTCCATCCACGACTGAGTCGTTTGAAAGAGAGCAGGTTCACCTTTAGGGCGGCGTTTTTCGTCGACCGGCAGCATGGCCATCGCTGCGAACTCCCCGATAGCCGAGGAGTTTCCGCATTCCAGAGTCCATTCACTCCGTGCGCCCGATACCGCGGTGTTTGCGCCAGGCGCGAGCACCATCATTCCTTGATCTCTCCTTGACTGCGATGGCCTATTGAACCAGCGGTGATGTGAACATGGTATCAAAGTAGTGACATTACTATGTCAATATGATGCCACGGCTGCAACTGTGATCCCCTTCACACGAACATTTGGCCGCCAGATGGTAGTCGGCTCGGGCAAACCCAGGCGTCGTGTGGCAAAAAATCCGGCCAAATTGACCCCCGTCTCGCGTGTATAGCCAACGCCACCAGAGTATCGAGGATTGATTTCAAGTAGATGAGGATTACCTTCTGCGTCATCTTTCGTCTGTACGTTCACGATTCCGTCACACTGAAAATGCTCTGCAGCTTTGATGGCAAGCTCAACCGCAGCGCCCTCGCGTTGAAAAGTTTGGTGAACGCCGATTTTTCTACGCCCAACGAACGCGACTACCTTGCCTGCTTCGCAAACCATGTCCACCGAACATTCGTTGCCAGCCATGTACGGCATCACGAGCATCGGCGGCGGATTGGCACCGGCACTGTATGCGTGCATGTAGGTAGTGAAATTTGCCACCCGTGCATCAGGATCGGCGAAGGAACGGAACGGATCTGCGTCTGCTTTGAAGCGCCAAAAGCCCTGGCCATAGATGCCGACTGCAGGTTTGACACAGACCTCTCCAGAAGCAGAGAGGGTTTCGTACGCAACATACATCTCTTCGGCGTTGGATGCGGTGATCGCCGGCACGCAGGCCAATCCTGCTCGCTCAGCTTCAGCGGTGAACTTGCTTTTGTCGTCGACCAGGTCGAATGTTCGCATCGACATTCCACCTGTTACCAGCACCAGTCCAGCTTCTTCGAAACGGTGCCTTGCTTGCTCAAATATCCCACCCTGGCGCCCTGCCAGAACTACTTTGATGTCATGAGCCTTTGCAGTAGAAATCACCCATGCGATTCGCTCTTCAGCCCCGCGAGGCTCTTTGAAACTGACGTCGGCTCCGGCAGTGATTTCGGGGCGATCGTCCCGGTGGGAGGCGTATATTTTCACATCTGCTGGCAACGCTTCGCGTGCGCCAAGAATGATGTCGCGCTGACTGGATTGCCCTTCGAGAAACCAAATCATATTTGTAGACCTCGCTGATAATTGCGCACTAACTGAGTCGAAGGATTGGAAGGCAAAGCGCTCGAATCCGATCTTTGAACTGGAACATAACGTCGCGAGGAATCACTTCAAGGGCGATGTGGATCGCCCACATAGCAGTCTATCGCTAGTGATGATGTAGAAGGTTGTCACAGAGCAATTTTGAGCGCACCTCAATACAAACCCGAAAACGTACGGAACATCGCTGGGAGTTCCCAGGCTCCTGCCCCAATGTCACTCAGTAATTTGTGGCAGGTACGGTCGACCCCTAGCGGCTCACCCGCATCCTTCCTTCTACGCCAACAATCAGACCATTAGCCGCGCGTCTGCCAGAGTATTAGATCCACTTTCTTGAGATCGGTAAGCTTGTCGTGCTCGGGTATCAGCTTGTTAAACTGCTCGATCCAATTGGCCCCTTTATCGGACGTCAGAAATTTTTTGTACCAATTTTCGATGTCCGCATAGCGGAGTTTGGCTTCGCTAATCTTGTTTTTAGCGGTGTAGCTTGGAGCCTTCTCACCAATGTTTTTAAGGACATGCTGGTCCCACACAGGTTTGTCAGCACATAGCGTCGCCACCAGTTTGCTGGAAAACGATGGTTCGTAACGCCCAGTGACTTCGTACACTCGGTCTAGTACGTTGCCAAAGGTGGGCTTCGAACCTTTCAATTCCTCCATGAGGTTGTAATAGGTGGAATACCAGGATGCCGTCCGACTGCGGACTCGATAAAACCCGTTATAGGCTCGCTGAAACGCCGCATCGGTGGAGACATTCACCTTTTCCACTTGATCCATCAGTGCCAAGTATTTTTGGAGGCCAGGCTTGGCTTTGAAAATGGCCGAAGTCACATCGGTAATCATGGATTTACTTCCTTTTACAGTTCAGTAGCGAGTGGTGAGGTTGGCTTACATTGCCCAGTCGCTGGCTTTTACTTTTCGTTTTTGCGTGATCGCGCTTGCGCAATCATTTCATCAAGCTGGCTGATCATTTCATCCACGTCGATCTCTCTGAATTCCCCACACGATGCCGCGATGATCTGTTCGGCAAACTGTGGACTGTACTCCAGAGGGGTATATCCAGGATCGTTCTTGTCGATCGAGGTGTAAATCCACTGACCGTCGACCTCTTGGCCACACAGGCGGTCTTCCTCCTGTAACCCCAGAATGATCGACTGAAATTCGACCTCACTTAGTTGTTCCCCTTCCTGCATTACCCGTCGGCGCAGATCAAGAGCGCTGATTCCCCCGGTCGCAGCCTGATACATCAGCGTTTTCAACATCTCGATGTCGCTCATTGATGCCTCCTTTATCCGCCTGTCCCGCGCTTGGCAACGTGATTGCCTTGCCAATGTGAAACATCATGCAGTCAAATAGGGACACTTCCTGTCCCTAATCGCACAACCAGTAAAAAAAGATGATAAATCGTGCTCACCGCCGAGATTACTTGCGACAAATCCTTCACGCAGAAGGCAAAGCCATCAAAACCGCAGATATTCACAAGCGACTGGCAATTTGGGTTAAGAAAAACAGTTATGGCGGTGCTGACCATCACGAAAAAACCACCCTTAGGGACTTGAAGGTTCTAGAAGAGCTTGACTACGTTGTATCTGAAGAATGGGAAGAGGACAGGAGAGTGTTGACATGGAAAGCGGTTGGTCGAAGCCACTCGTTAGTACTATCACCTGAAGACGCAATGTCCCTCACTGCGATCTTCCAGCACGCCGAGCGTTTTGGCCTGCAGTCAGCAACTGATGAGCTTAAGGGCCTGCGGGACTACGCTGAACTGGTCATGCAAGACGGCTGCATACGAAAGCTCGATTACAGTAAGCGTATAACCTCCGGGACTCGATTTACCGTACTGCTGCCTGGAAAGCACAACCCCGAACATCTCAAGCGCCTGCAGAAGGCAATCAGGCAGGACTCGCCCTTAGAGGTTGGGTACCTTCCTCGCGATGCCGACGGAGTGGAGTGCATCTACCAACTCAAGCCACTGGGGTTGTCCCATCAAGACTCTAATATTTACCTCTCTGCCTATGTCGTTGAAGAGAAGTGGTTGGGTAAAGAGCCTGACCCTGAATTGCCCCGTGGTAAATACAGCAGCAATGGGCCCAACAAACTCTGTGCGCTCATGCTGCATCGAATCACAAAGGTCGAGCCTGGTAAGAGGGATATCAATGATCCTGAAGGCTACGATGTTCACTCAGAGGAAGCGCAGAAAGACCTTGTGAGCGTGTACACGCCTCCCCAGTTAACGCGTCTTCGTCTAAGCCCCAATCTGTACACCCGGCTTACTGAAAATCCGCTCGAAAAAGACCAAAAGCTGGAGCCTTACGGGAACAAGTGGTTGCTGACCTGTAATACTCGAGACACTCAGGGGCTACGACTCTTTCTTATGGCGAACGCAGCGGATATTGAGGTTTTGGAACCCATTGCCCTGAGAGATCATATTCACAAGACACTCATCGCTGCGGTGGAGACGTACGAACAATAAGACGCCGTGTCTCGACGCATATAGAAGGGCAAGAACAGGCGCTCTTTGCGACGCAGGTACAGCAAGAGGGGGCCGCAATTCATGGTGCAGGTCGTTGTCGCAGACTCGTATTTTTCCAAGTCGGATGCACGCGGCCATTCAATCGGAGCTGCTACCACTGGCAGCGTTAGTCTGTTTCCGCGCTTTTTTGATCATGGCGGTCTTTTCCTCTCACTCGGCGCGGTCAGAAGCTGCAGCGGAATATCCGTTGCAGCCTCATCTATCAGAGGCAAGCTTATATAAAGCCACCGATTCGGCCGCTGTGCAAAACTCACTGGCCCAGCCCCGGTTTCGTGCTGGGGCTTGCGGTGTTTCTGAGCGCGATTTTCCTCTCGTTTTCTTTAGAATGTTCACACGTACCAAAAAACACATCGTTATTGATCATGAAAGTGAAGGGCTTCTCTTCACCCGCTATGAACTCCATCACGCTCAACGCAGTCACAATTGACCCGGGAAGTACTTCATCAGGACCTGCGGGCGAGACCACTTTGAATTTGTTCTTTGGCTACCTCGGTGTATGCGTCCGGCCAAGTCATCTTCCCAACCCTGCAACGCCAGTACATGGTGTGCATAGCCTTTTCAGCGGGTATTTCATGCAGCCAGCGCGCCGTTCCTATCGCCACACGCGCTGAAATGACCTTTGATGAAATGAAGCCCAAACGGCAGGCAATCACTGACACAGGCATGCAACGTTATGAGGACCGCAACAGAAAAGGGCTCGGCGGGCCCCGCAGACACCAGATGTGCGGAACAGCCTTTAGCGTGATGGATTGGCTGTCCGATGCAGAGTGCACCAAATTTTCATCATTTGGGCCTGGCGCTCTCAACCAGCGGTGAGGAGCAACAAGCAGCCCGTCAGCGAATTCAGGAGCGCCTCAAGGCGCGTTAGCGTCGGGCGTCACCGTCGATTACGTTGGCTGTTTGAATCGCAGCGCGGACTTGATGCGTGAGCTCCAACCCTACTTGGAAGGAGAGATCGGCGGTGATGCAGGTTGAGCTGGTGACGTCACGGGCATCAGGTAGGCTGTCAATGGCACCCATCCCCCATCCACGAGTACCTCGAAACGATCAAATGGAATTGATGCGGTAGACAAGGTGTCGTTGTCATCCCTAAGTTCTTTAGCGATCCAGAACAGATGGGCAACTCCCCTGTTGAATCCGTCGTCCCAACTATCGTTGAACCCTGCTGCCAGCACGTCCGTCTTCCTGCAGCGAGCAAGCGTTGTCGTTGCACCCTCATTTTTCTAACTCAGTCGAGTTTCCTCGGCCTTGGCCTGAGTTACAAAAAAACAGATCCGGTACCCAGGCCGATCTGGATCGGTTAAACAACCACTAAATCACTTTCCAGTGCTCGAGCTTAACTACTTGACGTTATCTGTGCTCAACCAAGTGCATGGCAGTTCAGAGCAGATTTGAAGCACTGAAAAAGAATGCCTGACTCTATGCACATCCCTCAACAATCGATTGATATTCACCCGCGTACCCTGTTCAATCGCGCGCTTGTATTCCATGGAAGACCTGTAATGAAAAGACTAATGGCCCTGCTGGTATCTGCCTGCTTTCTGACGGCCTGCTCTAATGACTCATCCAAGAATGAACTCAAGCAGATTCTTGAGTGCTCCATGGCTGCCAAGCTGGTGGGCCAGGAGGACAAGATCGATTTGATCACTGTTAAGGCAAACTTCGTGGCGGCCAAGAACGGCGATGATCTCTCGCAAGCCGAAGGCCAGAAAATGCATGATGAAATCAAGGCTAAATGGAATCTGAAGTCAATGTCTCGGCATGACCAGGACAAGCTATTGGTAAGCGTCTACAACTCAAAAGTGTGCGTAGCGCTGCACCAAGGCGATCCAATCACGACTGACGATGTCCCGCCTGAGGCGTAGTTTCGACCTCAATAATCCCGCGCGGTTAACCCATTGACCGCGCTACCGGGGGAGTGATTCGCGCAACCGTAACACTCCCACCCACGCAGGCCTGCCAGTGCTGGTAGACACCAGTGATGCGCCGTAATTACAGCCACCGCGAGCCGTTGATGCTGCAGTACGTACCGGAGCCGGCAGCATGACTCACCGGCAACGCCCCTCAACCTACCCTTCAGATAATGACTGGCTGCAGTGACGATGCGAACTGGGTAATTGCACGGACTTGCCCACCCATTTGCATTCGACCTGACCAGTCATTCGCATTGGATTTGACCAACACGATTCGTGGGCATGATCGGCAGAAAACGACCCAGGCTGGCACTCATTGATGCGGTCAGCTACCCGGGGCACCAACATTTAAGTTCGGCCAGTTGGGTCGGGGTTGCTTGCGGTTCATTGGACATGAAGCCTCCTTAGGGCTGGTCGTTATGTGCTGAAAAGAGGCCCATTGTTGTGCCGGTTGAGGCGTGCCAGAACCGCTAGTGTACCGATGGATGAAATTATTCGCTCACAGGCCGACCAAAACAACTTTCAACGTAGCGGGTTGCCACTGGACAGCGCCCGAGCGCCTTCTATTGTTTCCTCAAGGCAGGAGCGAAAAATCGCCATGCTTCACTAGTCCGGCCTCATCACCGGGCGTTGTCCGGGGAAGGCGCCACCGGAATGGGAAAAATGGGCGCGCAAGGACGTGTATCGCATCGGCGAAGGTATCGACAGTTCGGTGGACGTGGAAATGGCAATCCACTTCCGCGAATTCGCCGGGACCTACATGGAGCACTGCCACAACACTCAGCACGAGGACACCTCGATGCTGCTGCGCTGGGATATCGAGCACCCGGGGCAGTTCCAGTTGATGCCGACGCCCCTGCCCGGCTGGGACGGTGTCACCTATGTGGCTTCCGCAGCGCTGCCGACTTTCCGTACACCGAGCAACGGTGATGGCAACGGTGACGATGACGAAAACCAGAACCAGAAACCGGTCGCCAACCCCGACAGCGCTGCCAGCAGCAACGGCCAGCCCGTGACCATCAACGTGTTGGCCAACGACACCGACCCGGACGGTAACCTGCCGCTCAAAGTGGTGGGCTTGGCCCAACCGGACTCCGGTCAAGGCACGGCCAGCACTGACGGCGTACGCCTCATCTACACGCCACCGGCCAGCGTCACCGCGCCCTTCACCGCGGCCTTCACCTACCAGGCCAGCGATGCCAAAAACGCGGTCTCGGAACCGGCAACGGTATCGGTTGCGGTCACCCCGGCAGCGGTCAACGAAGACTTGGTGGTCACCAGCGCCTCCGTCACCTCTCGCAGTAACAGTCGTTATACCTGGGAGCTCGCCGGGACCACATCACGCGGCACCGGCAACACATTGACGGTCACCGCTACAACCACCGCGGGCACGCTCAACCTCGGCAACGCGATCCTCACGCCGATCGGTACCGGGGCGCGTTGGCGGGTATCGGTGACTACCACCGGCAGTGGCCCATCATCTAATCCCACTGTGACCATCAGTTCGGCGTTCGGTAGAAGCATCACGGTCCCGATTAGCAGTCGCTAAACCTTCTTCATTGAGCTACTGGAGAATAAGTAGGTAGTTGAACGAACTGTAAATCAACAAGGCGCACGGACCATCCAGCCTGGGCGCCGTTGCTATTCACGATCCGAGAATTTACGTCAGAACTTTATTTTCCCCCAGATCAATCCGGTAATTGCGGCCACTGCTGAAGCCGCTAGAACACTGAGTTTTGCCGAAGAAAGTAACGCAGGATCAGAAAACGCCAACGATGAGATAAAGATGGACATCGTAAATCCGATACCGGCCAGCAATCCCACCAGTCCGATACCACTCCATGTCACACCATCAGGCAGCTTGCAGATGTTGAGTTTGACGAGGGCGACGCTCGCGAGAACTATTCCGAGCGGCTTCGCACAGCCGCCGCTCGGAGCGAATACCGTAGCAATAGCCCACGATCAGCATGCGGATCATCAGCTCAGGGTCAATCGAAGGACGCCCAATTGGGCTGTAAAAATCGGCGAGGTAATGGCGCAAGTCGCTCAGATCGAAACACCGATCAATGCTGCGCAGAAGGTGATTGGCTGGGATGTGATCTTCAAGGTTGAACGAGTAAAACAGTCGTTCCTGCCCACTCGATAACTGTCCCATCATACTGCGTGCTTCCCTGCTGGCCAATGTAGAGATTTTGCCGCAGGCCAGACAGGGGAGCTACTTTTTCAACAGAATCGGTCGATTGCAGCCCATCGTGACAGGCTGCAATCGGCCAAAAGCAGACCATGGACATGCTGCTGATCCGTCAGTAGTGTGCACACTAGCTATGTTGCTTTTCCTCCTCGCCTCATGTCGCGTTTCTGGGGCGACACTCCAGCCAAATAAGGAGTTACGCATGGCCAAGGAACGTTATCAGACACAATCGACGAAAAACATACGCCAATTGTATTGTCTACTTATAGTTAGCTTTTCTGGGGTACTACGTAAGGGTCAGAGAATGAGAAATATTTTCGTGATAGCTGCGCTTTCGGTCATAGGAGGTTGTGCAAACATCAATGTTTCTCAGCCTGTTGTTGCTGAATTTGAAAAAAGCAAAACTTATAGCATGAACTATGAGAAGGTCTGGGCTCGAGCGGTAGATTGGTTTGCTGATCACAATGTGACAATAGAAAAAATTGAAAAAGACTCGGGCTTGCTAACTGCAAAATATCTAATAGAAACAAACGACAACTATCTTGATTGTGGTCAGATCAAGGCTACGGGCCTGATGTCTGACCCAAACATTGAAAGGTATGGATCTCTAAATCTTACTGTGCGCCAAGTAGATGTAAATAGCACCAAGGTAAATGTTAACTTCTTTGGCGAGTTCAAACTTGCGGGTAATGATGCCTGGGACGGCAGATTGGTTACCACCAATGGCAAGTGCGTTTCCACAGGAAATCTTGAAAAAAGTGTGTTGTCATACATTGGCAGCTAACACGCGTTTTCTGCCTCTCGCGATGGGCAGAAAATGGCCGCTAGCGAGCGAAAGCCACTTTGGCATGGGAAACCGCTCGCCGTCCTAGCGAAAGGCACTTTCGTCTTATCAGCCTCACAGCATCCGAGCTAAAGCACTTTGGCGTGGGAACACGCTCGCCATCCTAGCGAAAGGCACTTTGGCCTTATCGGCGCAGCACTTTCCGATTTAAAGTACTTTCGCATTAAAGATTATTTTTCCCACAGTAAAAGCACTTTCACTAGGAAAATTAAATACTTCCTACGTTATGCATCATTACCCATGACAAAAAAACGGCAAAAAAACAGCTTCAAATCATAGTGTCGAAAAAACATTTGACACCACTGGTTATCCACAACTAACTTCACCCCCCAAGCAAACTTCACACAGGATTAGCAACATGGACATCTACCTCAGCGAACACGAAAACGAACAAGTCGAATCGCTCTATGAAAAGATTCGTCAGTGGTGCAAGTCGCACCCGGTAGCGGTCGGCGTGGCAGAAATGGCAGTTGGGGCAGCCTTGATCACTTACGCCATTCAACATGGCCTGATTGATGAGTCTATTAGAGCCATTAACGCTATCAGCGATCCGCTCTTTAATAACGCCTCGAAGATCGGTGGCGCAATCGGTGGCGGCGTTGGCTACCTGGCTGGGTCGATCATCGGCTCCATCGGCATTGTTGCCCTTGGAGGCGCCATTGGCATCCCGGCCAGCGTGGTTGCAGGGGGCGCCGCGCTCATCCTGGGCCTCGCCGGTTACACTGCCGGCGACCTGCTGCATAACTTTCTGAACGTTGTCGACTACCAGGCTATAGCCTTGAACGGATCAGTGTTTCTGATTGGCCTGGGTCTGCTTATTGATGGCGCTCGACGGTGTCTATCTAGCGACGCAATGAAGGCGAACTTCGCGACATTTGCACAAGGAGCTATTCGCCTATCCAAAGTAACTATGGACGTTGTTCCTGGTACGACCTCTCAGTTGATTGATCCGGCGCTTAACAAAATGGAAAAAGTTGTGACTGATATTCCGATAGCCTTAGCAGCCGGCGGGGCAACGGCGGTTGCTGTATCTACTTTTGGAACAACCACGGTTCTGGGTTCATCTACCTTGGGATCGCTCGCCGTAAGTTTAGGAATTGTATCTACACCAGTGCTCCCGATAGTTTTTTGTGCGGGTGGTGTTGCCTTGCTAGCGCTCACCGTCAAGAGGAATTTTTTCTAATCGCGCCGGTTTACCCCAGGCCCAGCCTCCTTCTGGAGGCTTACAACGCTTACCCGGACAATCTTTAGGACGACTCGCTGCGTACCGACTAATCGTTTATGCACGCGGCGTAAGAAATGTCAGTCAGGGTAGGGTCGCCTATCAGTTCGAAGCTATTGAGGGAATTTTCACTCTGCCGAGAGTCAGCTATGGGTCGATGCCTGCCCTTTGTGACAGGCAGAAATCGGCCAATATCGGTCACTCGCAGTGGCCGGCCATGCAGCATGGAAGCGGATCAAGCCTCTGTTTTCTCCAAGGCATTAGCTGGAGTATTTGGCTCACTCAGCAAATCAATAAGGGCTTGGATTTCCTCAGGATGCTTAGGTTTGGGTCTACGCACAATTTCCCTCTTCTCCGCTACCGTTCGTTTTTGAGTAGCCGCAAAGAACTCCATGAGCCCGCCAAAGATAAAAAACAGTGAAATCCCCAGTGTAAATGGCGCCAGCACTATTCCGATCAATATTCCAAAACATCCACCCGCTGCTTGCTTTGAGTCGTACTCGCATGCCTCAAGTGTCGTTAACTCCTGAGGAGCATACAGAGCAGCATCGAGCCCGAGAATGTCGAACGCGAAGAGCTCAGACTGCCCCCTACCGCTTAGAGGCTGGGACGGGTTTTTGCTGTACTTTCCAAAAGCGCGATGCTTACTGAAGTGGTCCAACAGTGTTTGCTCAACATCCCATGCATCGTCGAGCGTCGTGAAGAAAAATTCTTTATCGATAAGTTTTTCATCACCGTGACCACCATACGCCATGCGTTCAACCAGGCTAGCCTTGGTCGTGAAGCCAATTTTGTATAAAAGACCCTGTGGAGTGTTTAACCGTACGTAATAGACATTGCCTACAGGGTTACTAGGCCTGCGGAACCAGCGCTTAACTCTCGTATACAGTGATGCATGTGGCTTGGCCATTCCCTTCACAAATCCCGATAAATCCTCAGATGGGACATCCTACAGTGGTTGCAATGAGCCGCCCACCTCGGCCTTGCATCTCCCTGGGGGCGTAAGACGGTAATCCCGTTTGTTGCAGTAGACCAAGGTTTTTCAGTCACTTCCACACGGTTAGCGCTGTTCGTGAAACGCTTTAGGATGGCCCTCATGTGAAATGCTGCTTTTTTGGTCAGTTGATGTTTGTTCTCTGGCGTGGTCGGTTCGAATGCCATTTTGGTTCCTTTCGAACGCAATGGTGTTAGAGCAGGGCGGTAATTCTGCTCTACCTATGAACCGATTTCGGTGAGTGAAGTGAGCGGCTGAGCCCATAGTTGTGAATCAACGCAGGCGGGTAACGCCAACTGACTTATCAACTCCATCAACCTTTATTTTGTAAGTGCTACCTTGCTTGTAAATAATTATTTTAGGCATGAAAGAATAATGATAGTGATACAAATATTCAGATTGCTGCCAAATCTGCCCGTTAACCAGCTTTATAATTGTTTCGCCTTCGAACCCTTCAAAATCCCCGTCTATTTGGCTTTCAATTACTCCATTACTTGAAGAAGATGTACTCTTCTTCGATCCAGCAGAGGAAATGGGTTCAATATTTAATGATTTGTCATCAATTATCAATTTACCTTGGCTTGGGCAGACTAAAACGTCAGGACTGTACTCATATAAGTACTCATATTCATATTTAACCTGCCACATTGATCCATCTACGAGCTTAAATATTTCTCCATCATTACCCATAAATGGTGACGGGCTAAGTACTGATGATTGAAAGCAGTCTTGAGCAATTGCGTTAATCGGCGATATAGCCAATGCTAAATATATGGGGCTCACAAATTTTGCTATATTGAGTCTCATGCAGAATTGCCCTTAATTTTTATCTTATATGAGGCGGCATTGCCCGGCGAAAATAAAACGACATGGATGATAGCAAGCTGAACTATGGTCCAGATTCAGCGCAGCAACTCGACGCTACCGATTTTCAACTACTCTGTCCACCGGCGGCTTATGGCCGACTTCTGCCGGTTACGACAGGCAGAAACCGGCCAAAAGCAGCAGCTCATATGGCAGTCGACCCAATGCAGCGGATTACAGCTCTAGCGTAAGGCTTCGGCTGCCCGCACCCGACGATGGAAGTCATGCTGAGGGAATAGTCCACCACAGTTAGATAGAAATCATTATATCTCTGCCACGTAAATGGTGGTCGAAATGGATTGGATTAATTCTCTTAAGGCCTGTATGTCCAGTCGTTTTTATTTGTTTTAACGACAACTTCAACCACATCGCAACGCTTGTATTGTATGTTGTATTCATATGTGAAAGTTTGACCGAATGGTAATTTAAATTCCTTCTTTGGTGTTCCATATTTTTCTGAGCATTGGTTGCGATTAACTATAACACTGCTAATGATCAAGTCATCTGAAGTGCTAGTAATGCTTACCGTTCTATAAGGCGTCCTAACAGCTCCATACTGGAACAGTTGCTCGCCAATACTTATCTTAAAAGGCGATGCCGTAGGCGTGGCTGTTGTTTCTTTAATCGTATCGTTCGATTGGGTTTTCTGAGATGGCGCTTTAATCCCGATACCTTTTGTTAATATTTCTTTAGCGGTTTGGATAGTCTCTGGCTTGCAGGTATGTCTTTCTGTTTCCTTACCCAAACTATTCATGGAGCTGAAATAAGCATCCAATTTTCCTTCATGATTTTCGTAACCAACAGCGACAGCACCTTCAATATCCTCGTCGGTCCCTCGGAGGACGAATGTTTGCTTACCGCCGTTACTCGTACTCAGAAATTGCTGTGCTCCACCTGACGGTATATCCAGCTTAATCACGCTACCGCCTTCGTCGGGGTCGTCTTTGGGTCCTAAAAATTCAATATAAACAGTACTGCTTATGTGACTGAGTGTCATCACATTCCCACTATCCAAGGTACATTTCAAGTCATACTTTTCTTCAGCATAAGAGCAAGCTGAAGAGAACAGAAATATAAAAAATGTAGCCACAACTATTTTTTTCATTACGCGTCTTTCCTTAGGCGATTTTTAGGATTTAGGTTGCAGGAGCTTTATCAACTGCCTGTATCGGCAGTAGATAAGAAAACTGTAGGTGCACGTCGTTGCCGTAATCGGTCGATAACGTTCTCGCTAACATTTCTGGGTCATCGACCGTCTGCAATGGGTCGGAAGTTGCCATTGGAACAACCGACCGCTTCACGCCCTGAGGAAGTCAGTCAACCTAAATCACGGCCTTAGTAGGAGGGATGGCATTCAGTCAGCCATTCAGGGCCACCGATCGAAGCGACACAGCAAGGTCATACTCCATCAGGCGGACATTTGGCACCTGCGAAGCCGCGTACCGTAGTTTCTGGCCGATGTCCGACGCGACGATGACGCCATACACACTCCTCTCGCCCGCGAGGTGTTCTTTCACCCAGCCCATGTAACGAAGGATTTGTCCCATTGCCGCATCCGGTCCACGGCCTACTTTCAGTTCGAGGACATAGAAGTCGCCATTTCCTGTCGCCAGGATGTCGATCGGACCGACGTCAGTCTGGAACTCCACGCCGTCCCGATCGTCCGTGCGGTAAAGCGTGAGCGGTGCATCGTGGCCAGGTAACTTGGGAAGTTTTTTAGCGAGGTAATCGCGCAGGTGTGCCTCCAGAGCGAACATGCTGTACGCCTCATCGGATACCTCAACAACCTCGACGATCGGCTGCGGATTCTCGCCCACCCCGTCAGCGAGGCGGACGTTCAGTGCGCCATCGGTAGATTGTGCGATCTCCCACACGCCGTGCTTCTCTGGTTGGTACCAAACGACCCGCCCGCGCCCAGTTCTATACAGGTAATCGTAGGCCGTGTCGGTGAGCCTTGGTTTCTTGTTTTCGTTGTAGTGAATACGTGACGGGTGATTTACCGCCCCCGAGATGATGCTGCATGTCATCGAACTGTCGTTGACGTCATGACCATACATCGACCTCACCTTTGCTTTAATCGTAGGGTATGTGCATTCCCCGTTCATCTGCTGCGCCGCTTCCCGA
>LNAP01000037.1_pt1 | contig 121284 bp, 100 predicted proteins | sample 602601 | NCBI WGS metagenome assembly LNAP01 (sample SAMN02440304, study PRJNA202911) | soil metagenome | biome: Subtropical and temperate rainforests or woodlands; isolation source: soil samples (1 kg each in a 20% v/v slurry with milli Q water) were... ... | reverse complement strand
GACGGCGTGGAATTTGATTCCGTCATGCGCCCCGAAGCTGATGGCCCAGTCTCCGCCCGCATCGAAGCCGCCCGACACATAGCTGCGCAGCTTCAGGAGTGAGAGCACATCCGATAGCGGGTCCATTTGCGCATATCTTGAACGATTGAAAACCATATGCGGACTTTAGGGCATGGATCGTTCTTTTTCAACGACCTAGATTGGGAGGCAAGACGGAAGAAGGAGAAGAGACATGCGCATATTCGTGACCGGTGCGACCGGTTGGGTTGGTTCTGCCGTCGTTGAGGATCTGATCGCTGGCGGGCATGAGGTCTCCGGCCTCGTTCGATCCCCTGCCAGCGCGGAAAAGCTCGCCGCGGCCGGAGCGCAGGTGGTGCGCGGATCGATCGAGGACATTGAGGTGCTGCGGTCCGCCGCGCAGGCAGCCGACGCGGTGATCCACACCGCCTTCAATCATGACTGGTCGCGCTTCGCCGAGAACTGCGCGGCCGACAAGCGCGCCATCGAGGCGTTGGGCGCGGAGATGGAAGGATCGGAGCGGCCGCTGATCGTCACTTCCGGCGTCGCGTTCCTCGCGCCGGGGCGGTTGGCCACCGAGGCCGACGTGGCGCCTCCCGTGACGGAGCGCTTCCCGCGCGCATCAGAAGCTGCCGTCGAAGAGCTTCGCAGTCGCGGTGTCAGGGCAACGACAGTACGTCTCGCACCGACGGTGCACGGCGTCGGCGATCATGGCTTCACCCCGCGTCTCGCCGGAATCGCCCGCGACAAGGGCGTGTCGGCCTATATCGGCGACGGCCTGAACCGCTGGCCCGGGGTGCACCGGCTCGATGCCGCGCGCCTCTATCGCCTCGTCCTCGAACAGGGCGTGACCGAGCCCGCCTATCACGCCGTCGCCGATGAAGGCGTGGCGTTCAAGGACATCGCCGAGGTGATCGGCCGGCAACTGAGCGTCCCCGTGGAATCCCGCGGACCAGAGCATTTCGGCTGGTTCGGCAGTTTTGCGGGCGCCGACATGCCGGCGTCGAGCGCACGCACCCGGTCGCTGCTGGGCTGGACGCCCACCGGTCCGGAACTGCTCAGCGATATCGACCAGCCCGGCTACTACGCAATGTGAGGCGGCGGACGGCTACGCCGCTTCCGATACCACCTGCTCGGTGTCCACCAGCGCGATCGCCGCGCGCAGCACATCAAGCCCTGCGCCGTGCAGCGTGCCGTTCTCGGCGAGATAGCGGCGGAATGCGCGCGCGCCGCGCACGCCGTGGAAGGCGCCGACGAAATGGCGCGTGATCGAGTGCAGCCGCGTCCCCTGCGCCAGCTGATCGGCGATGTACGGCATCATCGCCTCGAACACATCTTTCATCGTGGCGTGCTGCGCCGGCGCACCAAAAATTTCCGGATCGACCGACAGCAGCCGCCACGGCTCCTGATAGGCGGCGCGGCCGAGCATCGCGCCGTCCACATGCGCAAGATGCGCGATGGCCTCGGTGACGCCCTTGATGCCGCCATTGATGACGATGGGCACCTCGGGCATCGCCGCCTTCAGCCGGTACACGCGATCGTAATCCAGCGGCGGCACGTCGCGGTTCTGCTTCGGCGACAACCCGTTGAGCCAGGCTTTTCGCGCGTGCACCACGAGGCCGTCGGCGCCGGCTGCGACCACCGCGCGCGCCAGCGCATCGAGCGCCACTTCCGGATCCTGGTCGTCGATGCCGATGCGGCATTTGACCGTGACCGGCACCTTGACCGCCGCCTTCATGGCGGCAACGCCGCGGGCGACCAGATCCGGTTCGGCCATCAGACAGGCGCCGAAGCGGCCATCCTTCACGCGATCACTGGGGCAGCCGACATTGATGTTGATCTCGTCGTAGCCGAAATCCGCACCGATGCGCGCGGCCTCCGCGAGATCAGCGGGATCGGAGCCGCCGAGCTGCAGCGCCACCGGATGCTCGCTGGCATCGAAGCCGAGCAACCGCTGGCGGTCACCATGGATGATGGCGCCGGTGGTCAGCATCTCCGTGTACAGCAGCGCGCGCCGGCTCAGCAGACGATGGAACACGCGGCAGTGGCGGTCCGTCCAGTCCATCATCGGCGCGACAGAGAAAAGGGGATCGTAGGATTTCGGAGTTTTTTCGGTCATTTCAGTTACTTAGAGATAATCCCTGAGGGGTCCTTGTAGCGCGTTTTGGCCATTTTCGCCGTTTTAATACGTCCGTTACTGCGGCGCAGTACCGGAGATGCCCATGCAGTCCCCATGATGGGGCCTTTCAAGATGGGAACGGTCATACCACGCAAGCGAGGCGATATCGCCTGCAGAAGATCGGCCAGTACCTGGTAAACTTGTGCGCGGCAGCCGCAAAATTCTACGTTGAGGGATGCCAGCCGGTTTCGGCCAACCTCACCTTGAGAAGAGATGGCAAGCCACACGGCGACCGGGGCCAGAGTCCTGCAACAACGGCCGTTCAACCCGGCATCGCTCCATCGCCAACCCGCAACGCGGGTGGAAAGAGCAGCCAGACGGCGGGTCGAGCAGGCTCGGCACCTCGCCGGCCACCACCGGATGCCGGACAAAATCCGGATCGGCGCGCGGCACCGCATCGAGCAGCGCGCGCGAATACGGATGCTGCGGATCGCTGTAGATCTGCGCCTTCGGTGCGGTCTCGACGATCGAGCCGGCATACATCACCGCGACGCGGGTAGAAACCGCGCGCACCACAGCGAGGTCATGCGCGATGAACAGGTAGCTCAGTCCAAGCCGGTCCTGCAAGTCAAGCAGCAGGTTGACGATCTGCGCCTGCATCGAGACGTCGAGTGCCGACACCGGCTCATCGCAGACGACAAACTCCGGATTGAGCGCCAGGGCGCGGGCGATGACGATGCGCTGCCGCTGGCCGCCGGAGAATTCGTGCGGATAGCGCTCGATGCTGTTCCTGGGCAGGCCGACCAGCTCGAGCAGCTCGGCGACGCGATCGTTGCGATCCTTGCGCGAGTGAGTGCCGACGATGTCGATCGGCTCGGCGATGGCACCGCCGATCCGCATGCGCGGATTGAGCGAGGCATAGGGATCCTGAAAGACGAATTGCAGCCGCGACCGCACGCCGGCGAGCTGCTTTTTGCCCTCGGCGCCGGTGATGTCGGCGCCGAACAGGCGGACGCTGCCGCCGGTGGCCGGGATCAGCCCGACCAGGATGCGGCCGGCGGTGGTCTTGCCGGAGCCGGATTCCCCGACCAGCCCCAGCGTCTCGCCGCGGGTGATCTCGAAACTGACCCCGCTCAGCGCATGCAGCGTCGAGACGCCGCCCGCGTGCTTGACGGCGAAGGTCTTGCGGAGATCGCGGACCTCGACGATGGGCTGATCAACCATGGCGTTCGCTCAATGCGAGAATGCGCGGCGGGCAGCGCGCCGACTGGCCATCGCTGACTGGATGCATCGACGGCGGCTCGTCAAGGCAGCCTTCCTGCACCAGTGCGCAGCGCGGGCTGAAGCGGCAGCCCGGGATGATCTCCTGTGGGCCGGGGATGCGGCCGGAAATGGTGGTCAGCCGCAACGCGTCGCTATCGAGCCTCGGCACCGCCGCGATCAGGCCCATGGTGTAGGGATGCACCGGGCGGCGAAACAGCTGCGCCACCGGTGCGTCCTCGACCACGCGGCCGGCATACATGACCACCACGCGCTGGGCGAATTCGGCGATCACGCCGAGATCGTGGGAGATCAGCATCACCGACATGCTGAGCTCGCGGCGCAGGTCGCGCAGCAGTTCGAGGATCTGCGCCTGGATGGTGACGTCGAGCGCGGTGGTCGGCTCGTCGGCAATCAGCAGCCGCGGCTTGCAGGCGATCGCCATGGCGATCATCACCCGCTGCCGCATGCCGCCGGACAGCCGATGCGGATAATCGTCGGCGCGGCGCGCGGCGTCGGGAATCCGCACCAGGCCGAGCAGTTCGACCACGCGCTTGCGCGCCGCGGCGCCGGTGAGGCCCTGATGCTGGCGCAGGGTTTCGGAAATCTGGTCGGCAATGGTCAGGACGGGATTGAGCGACGACATGGGATCCTGGAAGATCATGGCGATCTCGCTGCCCCGAATTCTTCGCATGGCCGATCCCTTGATGCGCAGCAGGTCATGGCCCTGGTACAGAATCGATCCTGACGGCATCCGCGTGGTGACGCGGTCGTGCAGTTGCAGGATCGACAGCGCAGTAACGCTCTTGCCGCTGCCGGATTCGCCGACCACGCCGACGCAATCGCCGGCGTTCACATCCAGCGAGACGTCGTCGATGGCGGTGACCCAACCGCTATCGACGCGAAACTGGACCGTGAGATTGCGGATGGAAAGCAGTGCGCTCATCAGTCGTTCCCCTTCAGGCGGGGATCGAGCATGTCGCCGAGCGCATCACCGAGCAGATTCAGGCTCAGCGCGGCAAGGCTGATGGCAATCCCGGGAAACAGCATCACCCACCAGGCCTGGGTGGCGTAGTCGCGGCCTTCGGCGATGATGTTGCCCCAGCTGGCGATGGGCGGCTGGATGCCGACGCCGAGAAAACTCAATGCTGCCTCGGCGAGCATGGCATAGGCGAAGATGAAGGTGAGATGCACCAAGAGCGGGCTCAGGCAGTTCGGCAAAATGTGGCGCAGCACGATGCGCAGCGACGATGCGCCTGACACCTGCGCCGCCTGCACAAAGTCCATTTCGCGCACCGTCAGCGCGGCGGCGCGAACGATGCGCACGCCGGCGGGAATGTAGGCCACGGTCAGCGCGATGATGACGCTGGAGACGCGCGGACCCAGCGCTGCGGCGATGCCCAGCGCCAGCAGGATGGCAGGAAACGACATCAACGCGTCCATCAGCCTCATGATGGCGCTGTCGAGCCTTCGAAACTGCGCCGCGATCACGCCGAGGATGGCGCTGCACAGGCCGGAGATCACGCAGACGGAGAAGCCGACGAACAGCGAGATGCGCGCGCCGTACAGCACGCGGGTAAAGATGTCGCGGCCGAACTGGTCGGTACCGAACCAGAACGCGGCCTGCGGCGGCCGGAAGCGCAAGCGCACCCGCATGGCGGAGGGGTCGACCGGCGCGATCAGCGGCGCCAGCACAGCAAGCAGCGCCAGCGACAGGATGATCGAGAAGCCGATCATGAAGGCGCGATGCCGGAGCAGCCGGCGCAGCGTGCTGTGGCCGCGCGGTGCGGCGATTGCCGCCGCCGTCGTCAGCGCGCCGATGCCAACGTCAGTCATGGCGCACCCGCGGGTCGGCGAGCGTGTAGAGGATGTCGACGATCAGGTTGATCATCACGAAGGTGAAGCCGAGGATCAGCATGGTGCCCTGCACCAGCGGATAATCGCGCGCCATGATGGCCTGCACCACCATGCGGCCAATGCCCGGCAACGCGAACACCTGCTCGATGATCACCGAGCCGCCGATAGCCGCACTGAGCAGAATGCCGGTGGCGGTAATGATCAGGATCAGCGCGTTGCGCAAAGCGTGCTTGCCGACGGTGCGCCATTCGCCGAGCCCCTTGGCGCGGGCGGTCCGGATGTAGTCCTGGCTGAGCACGTCGAGCATCGCCGAACGGGTCATGCGGGCGAGAAAGCCGATCTGGAACAGCGACAGGATCAAGGCCGGCAGCGCCATGGAAGCGAACCAGCGGCCGACGCCCTGCGAGATCGGCGCAAAACCGCTCGAAGGCACCCAGCCCAGTTGCACGCTGAACAGGATTACGCCGAGGATCGCGATCCAGAATGCCGGGATGGAAACGCCAAGCAGCGCCACAGTCATCACCGCGGAGTCGATCCAGGTGCGCCGGAAATACGCTGCCAGGGATCCAAGGAATACGCCGACCGGAATCGTGAAACCAATGGACAACGCCGCCAGCGACAAGGTCACCGGCAGGCGCTCGCCCACCGCCGACAGAACGCTCTGGTTGAGGATCAGCGATGAGCCGAAATTGCCGCGCGCCAGATTGAACAGCCAGATGCCGAGCTGCCCCAGGAACGAGCGATCGAGGCCGAGTTGCCGGCGCACCTGTTCGATGGCCGCAGGCGAGGCCTGCTCGCCGGCAATGATCATCGCGGGATCGCCGGGCAGCAGGCTGAGCAGCAGGAACGCCAGGATCGAGATGATCAGGATGACCGGCACGGCCTGAAGGAACTTGACGGCAACGATGCGTATCAGGGCGACCTCCTCCGACGGATCATCGGGAGCCTGCAGGTGCGACGCATCAATTGAGCCACAGGTCCCATAGCTGCAGGATGCCGGCGTAGTCGTTCTGGCCCTGCAGCTTCTTCGCATAGCCGCTGAGCCGGCCGGTATCAGCGATCTTGACGAGATAGCCGCCGCCCAACACTTCCTTCTGGATCGTCAGCCAGCTGGCGCGTCGCGCCTCCAGCGTCAGGCCCTGGAAGAATTCGGCATAGGCCTTGTCGATGATCTCGTTGCCGGTGATGTGCGGGAAGGTGTAGAGCACCGGCCGCCACTGCTGCGGCCCGAGAATGTGATCGGGGCCGAACGCCGTGGTCGACAGGTTCCAGTCGCCGGTTCCCTGCTGCATGTGCGACGCGTTGGTGGTCCAGTCGGTGACCTGGACATCCACGGTCATGCCGGCGGCCTTGAGCTGCTCGGCGACGATCAGCATGGTGTCGCGCATCCATTGATAGTTGCTGTTGGTCTCGATGACGATCTTCTCGCCCTTGTAGCCCGCCTGCTTCAGGAGTTCCTTGGCTTTCGCAGGACTCTTGATGTCGTACCAGGGGGTCGGCGCGGTATCGCCGAGGAAATACGGCGTGCCGGGAAACGACATCCAGGGATTGCGCTTGTTGAGCCCGCCGGCGCCTTCGATGATCTCATCGACATTGATCGCCGCGGCAATCGCCTGGCGAATCAGCACATTGGCGGTGAGCCCCTTCTGCGAATTGACGATGATGTAGCTGCCGAGCGTCGGAAACACCTCGCGGATCGCCAGATCCTTGCGCTCGGTGACCTTGGCGCTGAGGTCGGGCGGCACGCTGGAGATGAGCTGCGCCTCGCCGTTCTGCAAAGCTGCGATCCGCGTCGTGATCTCCGGCATGAAGCGGTAACGCACCGCGTCGAGATATACGGTCTTGCGGCCGGCATAGCCGTCGCGGCCAGGCGAGCTCGTGTCGGCGGTGTAGTCGTCAAAGCGGGTGATGACGAGGTGGCTGTCCTTGACCCATTCGCCGAGCTTGTAGGGGCCGGTGCCGATCGCCTCGATGTCGCGGGCCGGCTTGTCCTTCTGCGACGCCGGCAGGATCATCAGCGGATAGATCGGCGACTTGATGATGTCGAGCAGTACGACATTGGGCTCCTTCAGCACGATGACGAAACTGTAGGGATCCGGCGCCTCGAAATGATCGACGGCATCGAGGTTCTTGGCGTTGGGGCTGACGCGCTTGTAGCGCTCGAACGACGCCTTGACGTCGGCTGACGTCATCTCCTGGCCGTTGTGGAATTTTACGCCCTTGCGCAGCTCAAAGCTGTAGGTCTTGAAATCGGCGGAGGCGGTGGCTTTCGACGCCAGCATCGGCTTGGTGGCGTTGGCGTTGTCGAGGGTCACCAGGCCTTCAAAGATGTTGTTGATGACTTCGAGCTCGACGGCGCTGGAGGCCATGTAGGGGTCGAGCGTGCCTGGACCGGACACGCTGGCATAGACCAGCGTGCCGCCTTTCCTGGGTGCCTGGGCCTGCGCGACGTCGGGGGCGCCGAATGAGATGCCGAGAACCAAGGCCAGGGCCACCGCAACGCCGCGTCGTGCAACATGTCGTGTCATTCGCTCGCTCCCAGAAGTTCGCCGCAAATTCCGTTGTTGCCTGCCGTATCAAAGCCCCGCCACGATCCTGAAGGCCTCGTCGGTCACCGACAACGCATGATCGATATCCGCAGCAGTATGAGCGACAGAGAGAAACATGTTGTGCTTCGGATGCATATAGACGCCGCGTTTCAGCGTCTCCTGGGTGAAACGGTTGCCTCTGGCATAGTCGGCATCGTCCTCGAACAGGATGGTCGGCATCTGCACCGGGCCGCTCTGGCGGACGCCGAGATTGTAGCGCCGCGCCTGCTCGGCGATGCCGTCGCGCAGCCGCTGTCCCATCGCGCGCATGTGCTCGGGACCATTCTCCGCTTCCAGCACGTCCAGGGTCGCAAGTGACGCAGCCATCGAGACGGCGCCGCACCAGAACGAGCCGGTAGCGAACAGCCCCGCTGCGGCGTCGCGATATCGATTATTGCCCATCACCGCCGACAGTGCGTAGCCGTTGGCGATGGCCTTGCTCCAGGCGCTGAGATCGGGCTGCACGCCGATCTGATCCCAACTGCCATGCAGCGTCAGCCGGAATCCGGCGCGCACGTCGTCGAGGATCAGCGCCGCATCGTTGGCGTCGCATAGCGCTCGCACCCGCTGCGCGAATGCCAGATCGGGCAATTCCTGGTGCTGGCCGTAATCGTGCTTGAACGCCGAGACGACGATGGCCGCGAGATCGTTGCCGGCCAGCGCAACGGCAGCCTCGAGACTGGCAACGTCGTTGTAGTCGAAATACAGGATGTGCGCGCGATCCTCGGACATCACGCCGTAAGGATGCGGCGAGCACCATGGAACGGCGCCGTGATAGGCGCCGTTGGCCAGCAGCACCTTGCGCTTGCCGGTGGCGCCGCGCGCCAACGTTACGCAGGTGGTGGTCGCATCGGTGCCGTTCTTGGAGAACAGCGCCCAGTCGGCATGGGTAACGAGGCCAACCAGGCGCTCCGCTAGTTCGACCATGCGCTCGGACGGTCCATTGAGCACGTCGCCCTGCTCCATCTGCTTGCGGGCCGCGGCGTCCACCGCCGGGTGGCGGTGGCCGAGCACGATCGGTCCCCAGCTGCACATGAAGTCGAGATACTTGCGACCGTCGACATCCCAGATGTGACAGCCCTCGCCGCGCGCGAAGAATTGCGGATAGCCCCCCGGCAAACCGCTAGCGCGCATGTGGCCATACATGCCGCCGGGCACGACACGGGTGGCGCGGTCGCGCAGGCTTCGATCGATCAGGCCGAGTTCCGGAGTCATCAGCTTTCCTGTCTACGCATTTCAGTCACGATATATGATATATTTACATCCGCAAGCGCCGCGCGGGCAGTTGGTGGCAACGCCCGCTAAAGACGCTCAGGCCACGGCTCTCGCTTCCGTCACGACGGGCGCAACTGCTGATGCGACGTTGCCTCCGCGGCAATCGTGTTCCAGTGGTACAGCATCGGCACCATCTTGCCGGCGGCCCAGGTGGCATTCTGGTTGTCGTAGGACGGGCTGGCGGTATGCCCGGACGCGCCGTGAAACACGATCCATTGGCAATTGTCCCAGGCGCCGACATCGAACACGTAGCGCGACAGCGCGGCATAGGTCGCCTTCATGCCGAGCCGCGCGATGTAGCCGGTGGCGAACGGCGTATCGTTGTCGCCGCCGACCGGGTCGCAGGCCTTGTCGAGCGAGGCCGCGTGTTCCGGATAGATCGCCGACAGCGGATGGCGCAGGAGCGGTTGGTGCACGGTGGCCCAGTCGTCCGACGGGCATTGCTTCGCCGCGTCGTTCAGCGCCTGCGCCAGCAGTTCGTCCCAGCTGGCACCAGCCAGCAGGCCGGTATCGTTGGCGCGCAGCAGTTGCGGCACCGTCCACCAGATCTGGCTCTCGCCGAAAATACCCGGCGGCACCTTTGTATAAGGACTTTCGGAAACGGCGCGCACGCCGCTCCGGTCGGCCACGAGCGCGGTCAGCGCGGTGCGCAGCGTCACATAGGCCACCGCCGCCCTCGAGTCGCCGTCCATGGCGCCGTTCCAGCCGACGATGCGGTCGCGCAATGCCGCTGCGTCACCATCGACCGCGAGGCCGCGGATGCGATCGCGGAATTCGATCGCCACCACGCTGACCGTGTCGCGATGGATCGCCGCCATGTCTTCCACCGTGGCCTTGTCGAGTTCGGCAAGGCGCTGCCAGATCCGCCGCGCGCGGTGCGGCGGCATGCTATCCGTGCCGAAATAATGCACGCCGTTCTCCGCCACGCGGTTATTGGCGGTGACAATGATTTGCTCCCCCGGATCGATGGTGCACGGCATTGCCTCGAACGGGATCAACCCGTTCCATTCGTGCTCGCCGGTCCAGCCCGGCACCGGCAGCCAGCCATTGGCGCGCGGGCGTACCGGCACCCTGGCGCGCACGCGGTTGCCGATTTTTCCACTGGTGTCGGCCGCAACAAGGTTGTGATCCATCAGCCCCCATTCGCGGCCCGCCTCGTAGAGCTCTTCAATGGTCGTGGATCGCAGCACCGGCAGCGTGCAGTCGAACGAGGTATCAGGCACCGCGAACTGCATCGAGCGCAGCACCAGGCCGGTGCCTGCAGCGGGATCGCCCGCGATCACCGGACCATGCATGGTTTCGACCACGTCGATGACGACGTTTGCTTCGCCGCGGACGGCAATGGTCTCGGCGCGGTGAGTGACCGGCTTCCAGCCGCCCTTGAAGCTGGTGTTCTCAACCTTGGCGTCGAAGCGCTCGACATAGAGGTCGTGAATATCGACGAAGGCATGGGTGACGCACCACGCCACCTTGCCGTTGTGGCCGAAATTTGGGAAGCCCGGCGCGCCGGGCACGGTGAGACCGATGACGTCGAAGTCGTCGCACGCCAGATGCGCCTGATAGTACATGCTCGGCATTTCCAGCACGCGGTGCGGATCGCCGGCCAGCAGCGGTCGCCCGGTGGCGGTCTTCTGCGGGCCGAGCGCCCAGTTGTTGCTGCCACCGGCGACTTCGGCCTCCTGCTGGTCGTGGCCGGCCAGCAATGCCGCGAGTCCCGGCTTGAGGTCGGCGAGCGTGGCGAGATAGCGCACGCCTTCGGCGCCGGGCGGGATGCACAGCAGGTCGTCGCCGCCGTCGTCGAACCGCAATTTTGCAATCTGGTCGGCGCCGACGATCGGCAATGCCGCGGCGCGCCACAGCTTCCACCACACCGAGCCCATCAGGAAGCCGATCTGGCGCATCACTGCGATGGAATGCCACGGCTCCCACTGCGCCGGCCTTGCGCCGAGGATGGCATATTCCGCCGGCCATCTGCCGAGCGCAATGAAGGCGTTGACGCCGCGCGCATAGGCTTCAAGCATCGCCTTCGTCGTGGCATTGAGCAGCGCGAAATCGCGTTGCGAGGCGCCGGTGGTGTTGAGCTGGCGGGCCAGGACATCGCCGGCGACGGCGGATTTGCCGACCCACTCGGCATAGCGACCGGTGCCACGCCGCAGCAGCGCTTCCATCTGCCAGAGCCGGTCCTGCGCGTGCGCGAAGCCGAGTCCGGCAAAGGCGTCGAGATGCGAGGCCGCGCGGATATGGGGAATGCCCCAGGGATCGCGTCGCAGCTCGACCGTTCCGGACAGGCCGGGCACTGTCGCCGGGCTCGTAAGATCCGGCAAACTGTCCTTTGAATTCAGATCGATAGAACCTGCTGTCATAACGCCATCCGGTTGAGGGGTGCGACCAGTTGTGTCGGCGCATTCAAGCTTGATCGGCGACGTCCCCAACTTCGCGACGACAGCAGGAATTCCAACTCGAAGAATATATCATATATTCTGATCGCAGTTTTGGTCCCAGTCAATGCACCAGTTCTGTGCGTTCGACGAACCGGGCCACCGCAACACAAGCATGCAGGCCCGAGGGATCCACCAATGCGGGTGCGATCTCCAAGACTCTTGGGTGGCTCGACTATCTCAGGCGCCGTCCGGCATCACGATGCCGGCGCCAGCAGTTCCAGGCGCATGGTGCCATCGGCATCTTCCTTGACCACCGCCTCGCCGCTCTCGATCTTCGAAAGCAGTTGCACCAGCCGCGCACCGCCTTCGATGATGTCGTCCTGAATTGCCTGGCGCGCTGCGACGGCATCGCGCTCCTGCAGGGCTTCCATCAGGATCAGATGCTGATGACGCCCGGGGTAGGTCGGACGCGCGTGCGGGTAGAGGAACTTGAGCAGAGGTCCGTTGCGCAGCCAGATGGTCTCCAGGAGGGAAACCAGATCCTCGGACTGCGACGCGCGATAGATGAGGAAGTGGAAATTGAAATTGGTCAGCGTGGCGGCTTCGGAGTCGCCGTCTTTCTCGGCCCGCACCAGCGCATCGTGCAGCTTCTTGAGCTTCTTCAAGTCGGCCGCAGTCAGCAGCGGCACCGCCTTTTCCGTCGCCAGACCTTCCAGCAGCAGGCGAATCTCACGAAGCTCCCGGTAGCGCGTCAGCGACAGTCGAGTGACGGTGATCGATTGCCCCGAACGCATTTCGAGGCCGCCCTCGCGAACCAATTGCATGATGGCTTCACGCACCGGCGTGTCGCTCACGCCCATCGCTGCGGAAAGCTCTCGGATGCGCAGTCGCTGGCCGGGCCAGAACCGTCCGGCCATCAGGGCCTCGCGCAATTGACCGTACGTGCGCGAAGCCAGATTTTCGCGACTGCTCGAAACGAAACCCGTCAAAGCCATCTCTGTATCCCGACTATTCCATGAGTCCGTGGCGCGGACCCTGCGTGGGCGAAACCGACAAGCGCCAGGGCATGATTGCGGCTCTTACTAAAAATGCGACCTGGGCGCCACGCGCCTCTCGCCAACCTCGAAATCTTGATATATCATATATCATATTGCGAGACTGGGAAAGTGAAGTTTCGATGCATTCCGATAGTCAGCCCGCGCAGTGGCTCGCGGACTTCCACGACGCCCTTGTCGCCCGTGACAAGGGCCGCCTGCAAGGGCTCTTCCTCGAAGACTGCTACTGGCGGGATTTCCTGGCCTTCACCTGGAATATCGTCACGCTCGAAGGCCGCGGGCCGATCTGGGATATGCTGTCGGAACGCCTGGACGAGGTCAGTCCTGAAAAATGGCGGATGGAGTCCGCCGACATTTCGGGCGACGCGGTGGGGGCGTGGTTCAGCTTCGAGACAGCCGTGGGGCGCGGCAAAGGTCATCTGCGTCTAAAAGACGGGCGATGCTGGACGCTTTTCACCGCGCTCCGCGAACTCAAGGGGCATGAAGAAAAACGCGGGCCGACGCGTATTGCCGGCGCCCAGCACGGCGTCGTCAAGGGACGGCGAGTCTGGCTTGACGGGCGCAACGACGACAAGGCCGAACTCGGCGTCTCCCGGCAGCCCTATTGCCTGATCGTCGGCGGCGGCCAGAGCGGCCTGGCGCTTGCGGCACGGCTGAAGCAACTCGGCGTTTCCACCTTGATCGTGGATGCACTGCCGAGACCGGGCGACGGCTGGCGTCGGCGCTACCGATCGCTCTGCCTGCACGATCCCGTCTGGTACGATCACATGCCCTACCTGCCGTTTCCGGATAACTGGCCGATCTATACGCCGAAGGACAAGATGGGCGACTGGCTGGAAGCCTATGCCTCCATCATGGAGCTCGACATCTGGAATGCGACGCGCTGCACGCACGCGGCATTCGACGACGCCTCCAAACGCTGGACGGTCGAAGTGGAACGCGATGGCCAGACCTTTACGCTGCAACCGGCCCAATTGGTGCTGGCCACCGGCATGGCCGGCGTGGCGAACCGTCCTGTACTGAAAGGCCAGGATCGCTTCCGCGGCATTCAACACCATTCGAGCGAGCACAAGGACGGGGCGGCCTACGCCGGCAAGACCTGCGTCATCATCGGCGCGAACAATTCCGCCCATGATATCGCGGCGGACCTGTGGGAGAACGGCGCCAGCGTGACGATGATCCAGCGCTCGCCGACCCTTGTCGTCAAATCCAGTGCGCTGCAGCGCTACGGACGGCCGCTCTATTCAGAAGCAGCGGTCGCCGCCGGCATCGACTCCGACCGCGCCGACCTGATCGCGGCCTCGATCCCCTACCGCATCCTGCCGCAATTCGCCAAACCCACAGTGGCGCGGATCAGGCAGGATGATGCCGATTTCTACGCGCAGCTCGGGGCAACGGGCTTCATGCTGACGTTCGGCGAGGACGAGAGCGGCATCGGCCTGATGTATCCGCGACGCGGTGCCGGTTACTACATCGATGTCGGTGCCTCCCAGTTGATCATCGATGGCCAGATCGCCGTCAAGTCTGGCGTGGAAATCGACCATCTGACCGAGAACGCCGTCGTCATGGCGGACGGCACTACCCTGCCCGCCGACCTCATCGTCTACGCGACCGGCTACGGACCGATGAATGATTGGGCGGCACAGCTGATCTCTCCGGCCGTCGCCGAACAGGTTGGACCTTGCTGGGGTCTCGGCTCCGACACGGCGAAAGATCCGGGGCCATGGGAAGGCGAATTGCGCAACATGTGGAAGCCGACCAGGCAGGAGGCACTCTGGTTTCAGGGCGGCAATCTGCAGCAGGCGCGACACTTCTCTCTCTATACCGCGTTGCAGATCAAGGCGCGGATGGAGGGGGTGCCGACGCCGGTGTATCACGCGACATGAGACGCGGTGGCATTGGCCTTGCATAACGAGGATATATCATATCGAATATATCCGAGCTGAAAGGATCTCGTTTGACAGTTGCGCAAGCACACGATTGCCACGTCAGCATCCGCGATCTCTGCAAGAGCTATGGCAGCGATCCCGCGGTCAAGGGTCTGACCCTCGACGTGCGCCGTGGCGAATTCCTCGCCTTGCTCGGTCCATCCGGCTCCGGAAAGACCACGCTGCTGATGACGATTGCCGGCTTCGACTTTCCGGATTCCGGTGTGATCGAGATCGGCGGCAAGGATGTCACATGGATGGCGCCGAACAAGCGCGATCTCGGTATGGTGTTCCAGCGTTACACCCTCTTTCCTCACATGAGCGTCCTCGACAACATCGCCTTTCCTCTGCGGATGCGAAGTGTTTCGCGCGCGGATCGGGAAGCGCGTGCGCGGGCCGCGTTGAAGACCGTGAGATTGGAAGGCTACGGCAACCGGAAGCCTTCGCAGCTGTCCGGCGGCCAGCAGCAGCGCATCGCGCTGGCGCGGGCCATCGTCTACAACCCGCAGGTCCTGCTGATGGACGAGCCGCTGTCGGCCCTCGACAAGAACCTGCGGGAAGAAATGCAGGTCGAGATCAAGCACCTGCAGCGCCAGCTCGGCGTCACCGTGATCTTCGTGACCCATGACCAAACCGAGGCGCTGACCATGGCCGATCGCATCGCCGTGCTCAATTTCGGCGAGCTGCAGCAGTTGGGCTCGCCGAAGACGCTGTATGAGGAGCCGGCGTCAGCCTTCGTGGCGGGATTCATCGGCGAGACCAATTTCTGGCCGGCGCGGGTCACGGCCGATGCCGATGCCGGCGAGGAAGTCGAGGTTGAACTCGAGGGCGGCGAGCTGGCAATGGTGCTTGCAACGCAGTCGCTGCAGCGCAATCAACCGGCCCAGGTCGCCGTCCGTCCCGAACATATCCTGATCGGCCCCGGTCGCGACAAAGGCGGTGTGACCGCAACGATCAACGACGCCATCTATGCCGGCAGCATCACCACGCTGTTGCTGCAGACCAAGGGACCAATGGTCCGTGTTCGCCTGGTCGATCCGGCCGTCTCCAACAACATGGTGCCGGGCGGCGGCGTTTCGCTCGTCTGGGAGGCACGGCACGCCCGCGCCTATGCGCTGTCATGAGCGCGCGCCCCCGCTCATTCGTGCTTGGCGGCCGCCGCTACAGTCCCGCAGTCAGCCTGCTGCTCGCCACGCCATTCCTGCTGATGATCGCGCTGGCTTTCATCCTGCCGCTCGCGATGCTGTTGCGCGAAAGCCTATTCGTCCCCTCGTTCAACATCGCGAACTACCAAAAAGTGTTCGACGAGCCGGTCTATCTGCGCGTCATGTTGCGGACGCTGCGGATCTCCTTTGTCGTCACCGTCGTCACCCTGCTGCTGGCTTATCCCCTCGCCGCCCTGATGGCGCGGACGCGCGGCCTGCTGCTCGGCCTGCTGCTGCTGTCCGTGCTGCTGCCGCTGTGGACCTCGGTTCTGGTGCGCACCTATGCGTGGCTGGTGCTGCTGCAACGCAATGGCGTGCTGAACGACTTGCTGCTCGGCCTCGGCCTCGTCAAGGCCCCGATGCAACTGCTGCGCACCGAAGGCGCGGTGGTGCTGGCAATGAGCCACGTGCTGTTGCCGTTCATGGTGCTGCCGCTGTACGCCGCGCTGCGCGCCATCCCCGACGATTATGTGCGCGCCGCCAGGATGCTGGGCGCCGGCAGCCTATCCGTGTTTCGCCATGTGGTGCTGCCATTGTCGCTGTCAGGCATTTCCGCGGGCTGCCTGATGGTGTTCCTGATGGCGATGGGCTTCTTCGTCACCCCGGCGCTGATCGGCGGCCCCCAGCAGATGATGCTCGCGACGCTGGTGCAACAGCAAGTCACCGAGCTGCTGAACTGGCCGTTCGCCGGCGCACTGGTCGGCGTGCTGCTCGCCTTCGTGCTGGCGTTGGTGCTGCTGTTCAACAGGGTGGTGCGGCTCGATCGTTTCGTGGGGCAGACATGAGACGGCCCGTCGAGGCGAGCACCCTGGTGGTCAATGCCATCGCCTATGGCGTTACCGTGTTCCTGCTGCTGCCGACGGTGCTGATCGTACCGATGTCGTTCGGCCCCGATCAGTTTCTGCGCTTCCCGCCCTCGGGCTTCACGCTGCACTGGTATTCCGCCTACTTCGCCGACGCCGACTGGATCGACGCGACGCTGTTCAGCGTCAGGATCGCACTCCTCACCGCGCTGGTCGCGACAGTGATCGGGACGCTCGTCTCGATCGCGCTGGTGCGGGGACGCCTGCCCCTGAAGCCGGCGTTCGAACTGCTGGTGGTCGGGCCTGTGATCGTGCCCAACATTGCGCTGGCGATCGCCATGTTCCTGGTGTTCGACCGGCTCCGTCTGACCGGCACCACGTTCGGCTTCGTGACGGCGCACACGGCACTTGCCATGCCGTTCGTCGTCTTCACCATCCTGGCCTCGCTGTATCGCTTCGACGCCGATCTGGAACGCGCGGCTTTGTCCTGCGGTGCCAGTCCGCTGCAGGCCTTCCGGCTCGTCACGCTGCCGCAGATCGCGCCGGGCATCGTGTCGGCGGCCCTGTTCGCCTTCATCATTTCGTTCGACGAACCGGTGATCTCGTTCTTCATCTCGGACCTCAACCACCGCTCGCTGCCGCGAAAAATGTTCGAGGACATCGACTACAACATATCGCCCACGCTCGCGGCGGTCGCCACCATGCTGACCGGCCTCACACTGCTGGCGCTGCTTGTCGGGCATTTCCTGAAACGAAGTTCGGTGCGGCCGAACCCACCTGCAAGAGGAGAGTAGCGATGGAGATTACGCGTCGTGGTCTGATGGCGGCCGCAGCAGCGGCTGCCTTGCTTCCGAACGTGCGGCCCGCAGCGGCTGCCGGCGGCGAGGTCATCATCGCCACCACGGGCGGCCTGATGACCAACTCGCTGCAGGCGCATTTCTACAAGCGGTTCGAAACCGAGACCGGCATCAAGGTACGCGCGGTCGCCATCGAGTTGCCGGACCAGTGGGCGCGCGCCGTCGCCGGCGCGCGATCCGGCTCCGTGCCCTTTGACGTGGTGACAGCGACACCGCCCGACCTGATCCAGCAGGCCGACCTGCTGCAGACCATCGATTGCGCCAGCATGCCCGGCATCGCCGCCCACGCTCTGCCGAACGGTTGCATGCCCAAGGGCATCATCCGCACCGTCGGCGGCATGTCGCTGACCTGGTCGAAGAAGGCGTTCCCGAACGGTGGGCCGCAGTCCTGGGCCGATTTCTTCGACGTCGCCAGCTTCCCCGGGCCGCGCTCGCTGCCCGACACCGGGGACCGCGAATGGTGGCTGCCGCTGGTCGCATTGCTGGCCGACGGCGTGCCGCGCGAAAAACTGTTTCCGCTCGACCTCGACCGCGCCTACAAAAAGCTTGATGCGATCAAGCCGCACGTTGCCGCGTGGTGGAAGAGCGGCGACAATTCCATGCAGATCCTGCGCGGCGGCGACGCTGTCATGAGCATGCTGTACTCAAGCCGCGCTGTGCCGCTTGCCAAGAGCGGCGAGTTCGACTTCACCTGGAATGGCGCGATCCGCGACACCGGCAACTGGGCGGTTTTGAAGGGCGGCCCCAATACCGAGAACGGGCTGCGCTTCCTTGATTTCTTCGTGCAAAATCCCGCGGAGCACTTGCCGTTCAGCACGGAGGTGAGCTTCGATTCGAACAACAGGGAAGCCGCCGCGCAGATCCCGGCCGAAGAGCGCCGCTTCCGCTCGAGCTATCCCGAGAACTACGAGAAGCTGATCATCGCCGACTATGAATGGATCGCCAGTGTGCGACCCAAGCTGCGCGAGCGATGGATCAGCTGGCTGACGCAGTAAGCGCCATGCTGGTCAATTATCCCGAAGCCGCCCATTGGCAGGTCGACACCACGCGCCTCGATCTCGTCGAGGAGTTTCGCCGCAAGCCGCGCGGCCCGCACGGTGAGGAACTGCAGAAGCTGCTGCATCGCATGCGGTGGGCCGGCGATTTCGACACCGGCGGCCGCTACGTGCTCGTCATCAAGACGCCGGGCCGCGAGTGGCTGCTGGCGCGCCTGCCGCGCCAGCGCGGCGCACCGGTCAAGGTGATGCACAACCGGGTCTTCACCTCGCTCGCCGACGCCGAATGGGAGGTCTTCAAACTGCGCTGGGAAGCGCTTGGCGGCGCCCCGATACCCGAACATCTCAGGGAACCTTTGGTATGACCGACACAACGGCCGTTCTCGGCTATGCTTGGCCGCTCATCGTCTCCGCGGGCGAAAGGATCGCGTTTCATCTCTCCAGCGAGACGCTGGACAGCGCCGAGGCAACGTTGGTCCGGGTGCGCTGCGGCGACCCGGATCCGAACGGCCCCGGCCTGCGCTTGCGTGAGATGGAGGCATCGATCAACGGCACGGCACCGTTGCCCCATCAGGTTATCCGTCCTGGCTCCTGCGCGATCGTTCCCGACAGCCCTGCCCTCAGTGACTTCCAGTCCTTTGCCGCCGGCGCCTTTGTCTGGCCAACCCTGCCAGGTGACGGTCGTGCACAGACGGTGATGTCGCGCTGGCGCGACGATCTGCAATGCGGCTGGCGGCTCGGCCTCGACTCCAACGGACATGCTGAATTCGTGCTGTCCGCCGCTGGCGAGACGTGGCGCGTTACGACACTGCAGCCGCTGTTGTCCCGCGAGTGGGTGTTGCTCGGCGCCAGTTGGAACGCGCAGTCCGGCGCCATCAGTATCATGGTCAAGAGCCTCGACCCGCAGGGCGGCCGCGAGCGCAGCGCGATCGTCGAAGCTAAGGGTCCGACGGCCCTGCGATGGCCAAGCGACGCGCCGCTGGTCATCGCGGCCCATGCCAGCGACGCGACAACCTTTACCGCCTTCTACGACGGCAAGATCGATCGGCCACGGCTCTACGCGGAAGCCCTCACCCGCGATGCGCTGCATCGGCTGTGCGAGGCCTATACGGTGGCGGCCGGCGATCCGCGCCTGATCGGCGCCTGGAACTTTGCGCTCGATATCCCCACCGCGTCCGTCACTGACATGTCTGCCAGCCGCTTGCACGGCGTCCTGCGCCAGATGCCGGCGCGCGCCATGACCGGCGCCAACTGGGATGGCAGCAGCGATCGCTGGACCGACCGGCCGATGCACTACGGCGCCATCCATTTTCACAGCGACGACATGGCCGACGCGGAATGGGCGCCAACCCTGGAATTCACGATTCCCGCCGATTGGCGCAGTGGCTTCTACGCGCTGCGGCTGCGGGCGCGAACCGACGGGCCGGATCCCGTCGAAAGCTTCGTGGCGTTCTTCATCCGGGCCGATCTCGGCAAGCCAAAATCGCGCCTCGCCTTTGTCGCCAGCACCGCAACGTTCCTCGCTTATGCCAACAGCGCGTTGCGGCTCGATCAGGTCCATGCCGAAGCAATGCTGGAGGGATTGCTGACACTGTCTCGCGACGACCTTTACATCCAGGAGCATCGCGAACTCGGAATGTCGACCTACGACACCCACGCCGACGGCAGCGGCTGGTGCATCAGCACGGCAAAACGTCCTATCCTCAATACACGGCCGCGCGGCGCCGTCTTCAACTACGGCAATGACACCCACCTGATCGACTGGCTGGAAGAGACCGGACAGGACTATGATATCATCACCGACGATGACATCCACCACCATGGGCTGCCGGTTCTCAAGCCCTATGACTGCGTCATCACCGGCTCGCATCCGGAATATATCAGCCGCGAGATCTGGGACGCTTTCGACGCCTACCAGCAGGGCGGCGGTCGCCACATGTATCTCGGCGGCAACGGTTTCTACTGGCGGATCGCCTATCACCCGACGCAGCCGCACACCATCGAAATGCGCCGCGGCATGAGCGGCCTGCGGACCTGGGAAGGCGAAGCCGGCGAGACGGCGCTGGCCTTCACCGGCGAGCCGTCATCGACCTGGCGCAGCAACGGCCGTCCGCCCCAGCGCCTGCTGGGCGTCGGCTTCGACGCCCAGGTTTTCACCCATTCCTCACCGTATCGCTGGCTCGAAGCGGCGAAGGCGCCCTCGCTGGGATGGCTGACCGACGGTATCGATCTCGCAGAACCGCTCGGAGATTTCGGCCTGCGCGGCAACGGCGCCGCCGGCGTCGAGGTCGACCGCGTCGAGTTCACGCTCGGCACACCGCCCGGCACCGTATGGCTCGCCACCGCCGACAATCTCGGCTATGGCGGCACGCCGACGCCGGAGGAAGTCCGCACCCTGCATCGCGGCATCATGGGCGACCAGAATGCCCAGGTCCGGGCCGACATCACCTACTTCCCGACGACCAATGGCGGCGGCGTCTTTTCCACCGGCTCCATCGCCTGGGTCTGCGCGCTGTCGCACACCAACTACCAAAACAATGTGAGCCGGCTGACCGGCAATGTGCTGAAGCGCTTCCTCGATGACGAGCCGCTGTGAAGGCTGCCGTAGAAGTCAAGATGACTCGGAGCGTCAGGCGTGGATGCGAAGCAATCATCGCGCGCTGGAAATACAGGATTTTCTTCGCGCAGGTCTCATATCGAAGAGATAGGCAATTCCCGGTACTGCCCGAATAAATACGTATTTAACTTTCGAAAGCGCCCGGAGCGAACACCCGATCGACGCTCTGCGGACGCAATCGCTCTTCACGGCCCAGACTCGCAAAGCGGCGATCCATTCGTCGCGCATGTCCATTGTGATGGTCCCGATAGGCGTCGTGAAGCGGATGGACTGTAGACGGTCCCACCGGTTAGTCCGTCCCGGGCGTGTGAGCCCCGACTTCGGGTCTGAATGCTCCGCTGGCTGGTCGCGGAAAATGGCGAACGAGAAGCACCTGTTGCGCCTGCGGAATCGTTCAGGGTGATGTTGCTCGAGATGGCCTTGGCGGGTGGCGACCTTAACGCTTCACAACATCAACCGGATGATTTCGTGACGAGCAAGGCGACAGGAACGCCTGCGTTCCCTCCGGCGAGCACAATCGCACAGATTGCGATGATACGCTGCGCCACGCGCGAATGACCCGATGCACGTCGATGTCCTGCCTACGCCTCAAACCAGATCGGTCCTGCATCTGGTACTGCACACCGAGCGACGGCCGTCACACCCAGCCACCGTCAACGACATATTGCTGATTGGTACAGGCGCTCGCTTCGTCGGAGGCAAAGAACAAGGTCGCCCGCGCGATTTCGTCGGGCACCAGATGACGCTTCAGGCATTGCCGCCGCATCAATTCTGCTTCGGCCTCGGGATTGAGCCAGAGATCCTTCTGTCGTTGCGTCATGATCCAGCCCGGTGCAATGGCATTGACCCGGATGTTGTAGGGGCCGAAATCGCGTGCCAGCGACCGCGTCAGGCCGAGCACGCCGGACTTTGCCGCGGTGTAGGCGGCCATGCCGCCCTGCCCGACCATCCATGAGGTCGAACCGAAATTGATGATCGATCCGGCCTTGGCCTCGATCATGTCGGGCAGCACCGCCTGCGCGGCAAAGAACTGATGCCTGAGATTGACGGCAATCCGGTCGTCCCAGAATTCCGGCGTCACTTCAAGCGTGGCGTGGCGTTGGTCATGCGCCGCATTGTTGATGAGGATCTGGATTGGCCCCAGCTTGCCGCGGATCCCGCCGATCGCGGCGCGCAACGCGGCGATATCGGTGAGGTCGGCATGTTCGAAGCGAACGCTGCCGCCTTGCTCCGACAATTCCCTGGCCAGCGCGTGTGACTCGGCTTCCTTGATGTCGATGAAGGCGACTCTGGCGCCTTGCGCAGCAAAACGCCGGACGATGGCCTCGCCAATGCCGGTGCCGCCGCCGGTCACCAGCACCGTCTTGCTGGCCAAATCCGGATAGATCGCCCCCTTCGACGTTGCACTCGCCATGGTTTTCTCCTTGTCGCCGCTCGCTGCCCCTACACCGCCTCCACCATATCCCGTCGACGCCATCACATCAAACGATGAGTTGCGCACCTCAAATCGCCGGGTTAGGCTGAGCCCGTCAAGAGCGCACGATTCATCAAAAGATGAACGGTTCAAAAGCGGCGACACCGGGGAGAACGGCATGAGGCACTTGAAACGGGCCGCTGTGGCGGCGGCCATGTTGCTACTGACGGCATCCGTCGCATCGGCGCAGACCACCATTCGATGGCTGCATCTTGAGGTGAATCCGAACCAGGTGAAGATCTGGGAGGACGTCGCCCGCGACTTCGAGAGCAAGAACCCCGGCGTCAAGATCGAGATGCAATTTCTCGAAAACGAGGCCTACAAGGCCAAACTGCCGAGCATGCTGCAGTCGAAGGACCGGCCGCAGATCATCTACAGCTGGGCTGGCGGCGTGTTGAAATCGCAGATCGAGGCCGGCGTGCTCGAGGACATCGCCGCGCCACTCGGCGACACCAGGGATCATCTGGCGCCGGCGGCGGTCAGCGCCTTTACCCAGGACGGCAAGATCTACGGCATTCCCTTCGCGCAGTCGCAGGTCGGGTTTCTCTACAACAAGGAATTGATGGCCAAGGGCGGCGTCGACGGCGCCAGCATCAAGACCTGGGATGACCTGCTCGGTGCCGTCAAGAAGCTCAAGGCCGCCGGCGTCACGCCGTTGATGGTCGGCGGTGCCGACAAATGGCCGATCCATTTCTACTGGACCTATCTGGCCGTCCGCATCGGCGGCAAACCGGCTTTCGAGGCCGCCTTGCGCGGCGAGAACGGCGGCTTCGCCGGCGACACCTTCATCAAATCAGGACAGTTGTTCAAGCAACTGATCGACCTCGCGCCGTTCCAGAACGGCTTTCTCGGCTTCAAGAATCCACAGGCCATCGGCGCCTTCGGCGACGGCAAAGCGGCGATGACGCTGGCCATCAGCACCAGCTATCATACGCAACGCGCACTGGCGGCCGACAAGAAGGGCATCAGCGACGACAACCTCGGCTGGTTCGATTTTCCCACGGTGGCCGGCGGCAAGGGCGATCCGACCGATACGCTGGGCGGAATCAATGGCTGGCTCGTTACCAAGGGCGCGCCCAAGGAAACCGTGACGTTCCTGAAATATTTCGTCTCGCAGGACGTTCAGAAGAAGCTCGCTGCCGGAAACTTCCTGATCCCGGTCTACCAGGGCGCCGACGAAGGCCTCGCGAGTCCGTTGATGCGCACCATCGCGCAGAATCTCGCGAAGTCGAAATATCATCAGAACTTTTACGACCAGAGCCTCGGCCCCTCCGTCGGCCGGGTCGTCAACGACGTCACCGCCGAAATCGCCGGCGGCAGCATGACGCCTGAAGCGGCCGCCAAGGCGATCCAGGAAGCATTCAAGCAGGGCAACTGATATGAGGGAGGCTCATCGACGCGTCTCTCTTCCTCCGCTTCCCCGGGAAGGCGGCGATGAGCAATTCATGCGGCAACCGCTCCCCTCGCCCGCCCCATGACCCTGCTCAATCCCCACGCCATCGGCCCCTCGATGCGCCCGTTCACCATGCGCCGGCCGTTCGAGTCCGGAAAACTCACAGCGGTGCTCCTGTTCCTGCCGCCGGCGCTGCTGCTGTTCACGCTGTTCGTGGTGACGCCGGTGGTCGAGGCCGCGTGGTATTCGGGCTTCAACTGGAACGGTTTCGGCACGCCGAAGAACTGGATCGGGCTCGACAACTACCGCTTCGTGTTCGACAGCCGCGCCTTCGGCCTCGCCTTCCGCAATAACATCCTGATCATCGTGGTCTCGCTGCTGGTCCAGCTGCCGCTGGCCCTGTCGCTGGCCCTCATCCTGGCCAACAAGTTCCGCGGCGCGGTGGCGCTGCGCATGCTGTTCTTCATGCCCTATATCCTGGCCGAGATCGCCACCGGACTCATCTTCTCCTTCGTCTATGACGGCGACTACGGCCTGCTCGCCGCCATCTTCCGGATGTTCGGCGCAGAGGCGCCGCATCTGCTGGCCAGCCCGCAGACCTCGATGCTGGCGATCCTGATCGTGGTGGTGTGGAAGTATTTCGGCTTCCACATGATGCTGTTCATCGCCGCCCTGCAGGGCATGGACCGCAATCTGGTCGAGGCTGGCCAGATCGACGGCGCCACGCGCTGGCAGAACCTGCGCTACATCGTCCTTCCCCTGCTCTACCCGACCATCCGGCTCTCGGCGTTCTTTGCCATCGTCGGCTCGCTGCAGCTGTTCGACCTGATCATGCCGCTGACCCGCGGCGGGCCCGCGGATTCTTCACATACCATGGTGAGCTTTCTCTACACCTTCGGCGTCATGCGGATGCGCGTCGGCTTTGGCAGCGCGGTCGGCGTGATCCTGTTCCTGATCTGCGTCACCTTCGCCTTCACCTACAAACGCTGGATGATGCGCGATGAGTGATCAGGTCGCATTCTCGGACCGCGGATTCGACCGTGTCGCCCTCGGCAAGGTGCTGTTCCTCACCGTGGTGGCGGTCTTCGTCGCAACGCCCCTGATCGCAACCGTGCTCGGCGGTTTCAAGTCGATCGGCGAGCTGCGCACCAACCCGTTCGGCCTGCCTCAGACCTGGGAATGGCAAAACTACGGCGGCATCCTGCTGTCGAAACGCTACTGGCAGCTGCTCGGCAACTCCCTGATCATCTCGACGCTGACGGTGATCCTGACGCTGATCGCAGCCTCGATGGCCGCCTTCGTATTCGCACAGATCAGGTTTTTCGGCAGCAATATGCTGATGAGCTACATCACCATGGGGCTGCTGTTTCCGGCGGCGACGGCGATCCTGCCGCTGTTCATCAAGGTGCGCGATCTCGGCCTGCTCGATTCCTATTTCGGCGTCGTGCTGCCGCAGGTGGCCTTTGCGCTGGCGATGAGCATTCTCCTGCTGCGGCGCTTCTTCAGGGACATTCCCTATGAGCTGCTGGAAGCGGCGCTGGTCGACGGCTGCAGCTACATCGACTTCTTCCGCTATGTGACGCTGCCGCTGTCGCGCCCGATCCTCGCCACCGTCGGCACGATCGTCTTCGTCAACAGCTGGAATTCATACCTGATCCCGCTGATCATGCTGAACAGCGACGATCTCTACCCATGGCCGCTGGGCATCATGGTGTATCAGGGCGAATACTCCTCGGAATGGCACCTGATCCTGGCCTTCGTCACCCTGACCATCCTGCCGACCATCGTGCTGTTCCTGTTTGCGCAAAAGCACATCGTCGCCGGCCTCACCGCCGGGGCGGTCAAGGGCTGAGCCTTCACATCGACCGAACAACAACAAGATCGAACCATCGAAGCGGAGTTCTTATGAGAAAAGTCGGCATCGGCGTCATCGGCTGCGGCGTCATCAGCAAGGCCTACATGACCGCGATGAAGCAGTTTTCCAACATCGAGCTGCGCGCGGTCGCCGACATGCGCTCCGCTCCGGCCGAAGCGCGGGCAAAGGAATTCGGCGTGCCCGGCATGCGGGTCGACCAGCTGCTTAAGCGCGACGATATCGAAATCGTGGTCAACCTGACCGTGCCGCTGGCCCATACCGATGTCAGCCTCGCGGTGCTGAATGCCGGCAAGCATGTGCATTCCGAAAAACCGCTCGGCGTCGACATGGTCGAGGCCCGCAAGGTGATGGATCTTGCCGCCCGGAAGAATCTGCGGGTTGGCTGTGCGCCGGATACGTTCCTCGGTGGCGGCCATCAGACAGCGCGAAAACTGATCGACGACGGCGCCATCGGCACCCCGGTCGCCGGCACCGCCATCTTCGCCTGTCCCGGCCACGAACGCTGGCATCCGGCGCCCGGCTTCTATTACCTGCGCGGCGGCGGACCGATGCTCGACATGGGCCCCTATTACATCACCGATCTGGTGCAACTGCTGGGCCCGATCGCTTCCGTGATGGGCAGCGCGACCAAGCCGCGGCTCGAACGTCTCATCACCAGCCAGCCGCTCAATGGCACGATGATCCCCGTCGAGGTCACGACCCATGTCACCGGCACGCTCGAATTCGTCTCCGGCGCGGTGGTCTCCATCACCATGAGTTTCGACGTACCCAAGCACAGGCACGCGCCGATCGAAATCTACGGTCTTGCCGGCAGCCTTCTGGTGCCCGATCCCAACCGCTTCGGCGGCGAGGTCAGTGTCGCCAGGACGGGCGGCGAATGGGAAACGCAGCCCTATAGCCACGGCAATACCGAGGGCGAATTCCGCTCCATCGGCGTCGCCGACATGGCATCGGCCATCGTCAACGACCGGCCGCACCGCGCCAGCGGCGCATTGGCGCTGCACGTATTGGAGGCCATGGAGGCGTTCCAGATCTCGTCGGACGAAGGACGACGCGTCAACCTCCAAACCACCGTCGAGAGACCGGCGATGTTGCCGCCGGGACTGCCGACCGGACAGATCGACTGATAAGGATAGAACGATGCGTGAAGCGATGATTGTATGGGGCGGCTGGCCCGGCCACGATCCGGACCTGTGCGCCTCGATGATACGGGGCTGGCTGAAGGCGGAAGGTTTCAGCGTCAGGATCGAGACCAGCACGGAGGTCTTTCTCGATCCGGCGATCAGGGACCTGTCCCTGATCATTCCGATCTATACCATGTCGAAGATCGAGAAGCCGGAGGCGCTGGCGTTGTGCGAGGCGGTCAAGGGCGGCGTCGGCCTGGCCGGCCATCACGGCGGCATGGCCGATGCATTTCGCGATTCCGTCGATTACCAGTTCATGTGCGGCGGCCAGTGGGTTGCTCATCCCGGCAATATCATCGATTACAAGGTGGACGTCACCCGCCCCGACGATCCGGTGATGGCCGGGATCGACAGCTTCGAACACAGATCAGAGCAGTATTACATGCATATAGATCCGGCCATCGACGTGCTGGCCACCACCACCTTCAACGCCGACCATGCCCCCTGGATCGAAGGCGTTGTCATGCCGGTGGTGTGGAAGAAGCGGTTCGGCGAGGGACGCGTGTTCTATTCGTCGCTGGGCCACCGCGCCTATGAACTCGACGTCCCGGAAATCAGAACCCTGATGACCCGCGGCATGTTGTGGGCCGCGCGGTGACGACGGAAGGCGAGCACGTGGAAGACCAGCGCATATCGGGCCGCAGGGCGACGCTCGAGGACGTCGCCCGCGAAGCCGGCGTGTCCCTGGCCACGGCAGACCGCGTCGTCAACCGGCGCGAAGGCGTGCGCGGACGGACCATCGCCCGCGTCGAAATGGCGGTTGCCAAGCTCGGCTATCGCGCCAATGCCGCCGCGATGCGGCTCGCGCGAAACGAGAGCTACCGCTTCGCCTTCCTGCTGCCCTCCAACGCCAACAGCTTCATGTCAAACCTCTCCGCGCAGGTCGAGCGTGCGTCCGACTGGCTGGCGAGCCAGAACGGCTATATCGACATGATGCATGTGGACGTATTCGATCCGAATGCACTGGCGGAAGCGCTGGACCGGCTGTCGCCGGATTACCATGGCATTGCCACCGTCGCGCTCGACCATACGCGCGTGAGGGCTGCGATCGACGACCTCGTCGCGCGCGGCGTCCATGTCGTCACGTTGGTCTCCGACGCACCATCATCGCGGCGCGCACATTATGTCGGCGTCGACAACCCCGCCGCCGGCCGCACCGCCGCCTCACTGATGGGACGTTTCCTTGGCGGGCGAAAGGGCAAGATCGGCATCATCGTCGGCTCGATGTCGCTGCGCGACCACGCCGAGCGGCATTTCGGCTTCCATCAGGTGCTGTCGGGCGAATATCCCGATCTCGTGGCGCTGCCGACCGGCGAAGGCCGCGACGACCGCGAGCAGAACAGCGCCCTCACCGCGGCCCTGCTGCGCGAACATCCCGACCTGGTCGGGCTCTACAATGCCGGCGCCGGCAACGAGGGCATCGCCTCGGTGCTGGAGGCCTCCGGCCGCGCGCGCGACATCGTCTGGATCGCGCATGAACTGACGGCTGACGCGCGGCGCTTCCTGCTGAGCGGTACCATCGACGCCATCATCAACCAGGATCCCGGCCACGAGGCCCGCTCCGCGGCCCGCATTCTGCTCGCGCATTGCCTGGGGGATCCGATCATTCCCGACCAGGAACGGATCCGCATCGAGATCTTCGTCCGAGACAATTTGCCGTAGGACGATGCCGTGAACCACCCTCGTCCATCGCACGGCACGCGTCTTCCGTACTGCAGAGGGTGACGTTCAGTAGGCAAGAGGGCTTGGCCGGCCGACACCGCAATACAGGAAACCGTTGCGGGTCACTTCGTCCGGGGAATAGATGTTGCGCAGATCCACTATGACCGGGCAGGCCATGATCGACGCCAGCTCCTTCAGGTCGAGCGCCCGGAACTGCTCCCATTCCGTGACAATCACCAGTGCATGACTGCCTGTGGCGCATTCATAGGCACTGTCGCAGAAGGTGACGTTGTCGAACACCTTCCTGGCTTCCTCCATGCCGACGGGATCGTAGATGCGAACGACCGCCCCCATATCCTGCAGCGCCGTGATCAACGGAATGGACGGGGCATCGCGCATGTCGTCGGTATTCGGCTTGAACGTGACACCGAGGACGGCGATGGACTTGCCGCGGATGTTGCCGCCGAAGGCGCCGGCCACCTTGCGGGCCATCGCACGCTTGCGCTGGTCATTGACGGCGACCACCGTCTCGATGATGCGCAACGGCGCCTCATTGTCCTGCCCGGTCTTGATGAGTGCGAGCGTATCCTTGGGAAAGCACGATCCGCCAAAGCCCGGCCCCGCATGGAGGAACTTGAGGCCGATTCGATTGTCCAGACCAATGCCCCGCGCCACTTCCTGCACGTTCGCACCGACCTTCTCCGCAAGATCGGCGATCTCGTTGATGAATGCGACTTTCGTGGCAAGAAAGGCGTTCGCCGCATATTTGGTCAGCTCCGCCGTCCGTCGATCAGTGTACAGGATCGGCGACTCGTTGAGATGAAGCGGCCGATAGACCTCGGCCATGACCTTTCGCGCACGTACGTCATCGGTGCCGATGACAATCCGATCGGGATGCTTGAAATCCCGGATGGCTGCACCTTCGCGCAGAAACTCCGGATTCGAGACCACGGCAACGTCCTTGTTGGAATTCGCGCTGCGGATGATGTGTTCGACCTCATCGCCGGTGCCGACCGGCACCGTCGACTTGGTGACCACAACCGCGGACTCCGAGAGAAATCCTGCGATCTCGCGCGTCGCCGCATAAACGTATGACAGATCCGCATGGCCATCGCCGCGACGCGACGGCGTTCCCACGGCAATGAAGACGACCTCCGCATTCTCGACCGCCGCCTTCATATCGCTCACAAAGTGCAGCCGCCCCTGCCTGATGTTGGCGGTGACGAGCTCGGAAAGTCCCGGCTCGTGGATCGGGATTTCTCCGATGTTCAGCTTGGCAATCTTCTGCTCGTCACTATCGACGCAAGTGACGTTATGTCCGAAGTCGGCGAAACACGCCCCCGAGACGAGCCCGACATAGCCGGCGCCCACTATGGCAATATGCATTCAAAGTCCTGTCTGATAGCTGGTTCGCCGTCCGGCACAATTTGGTCTGGAGGCCCGCGGGCCTCAGGATCAACTGGCCAGGATTGACTCTCCGTCGAGATGACGCGGGAAGAAGAAGAAATTGTTGACATAGGATCGACCGTCCTTCCGACCGCCATTCGGCAACAGCGCGCTCGCATTCTGCAACTGCTCGGAGCTGAACTGATCGACCGAAATGATCTGATCGTCCTTCAGGAAGAAGCCGCGGTAGGACCTGGCCTGAAAGAATTCGAACACCGATCTGGTCGCCTCCGCACGATGCCGATCCTCCGCCTCGACCAGGAACACCGGCTGGCAGCGATCGATCAGGCCAGTTGCGCCGTGGAGAACGCTCAGCTCATGGCCCTCCACGTCGATTTTCACAAATGCGACGTCGCCATCGACAACGGTGTCGAGGCGGGCTTTCGGCACATTGATGGATATGACGCGGTCGATCGACGACTGCAGCTGCGGCTCCAGCGACGCGAGGCCATGCACCGAGCCGGTATCACCCTGCGGAATGAACAGTTCCGCCTCGCCATTCTGGTCCGACAAGGCGACTTCATGGATGGTCACATTCGCAGCCGAGGTTCGGCGCAGCAATCCGGCCATGTCGTGCGACGGTTCGAAGGCGTCGACCTGCGTTGAAAGGCGCGCCAGGAGCCGCGTGTAGAGTCCGCAATTTGCCCCGACGTCGACGGTCCGGGCGCCGCGCGGCACGATCTTTCCAAGGTATGACAGCTCACGCTCTGCGGTCTTCGGCCGGTGGGCAAAATGCCACTGCAGCCAGATGGAGGGAAAGCTCTGCTTTAGAAATGCTTTCGTTCGCTGCTTGGTATTCATCGTTGATCCCCTTCGTATTGTCACACATTCGAACGGCTTGCAGGCGCTTTCGGCAGCCTCCAACCCTCGCTTGACCTGCGTCATTTCAGGCGACGCAGAGTGTTCTGCGCGCGAACGATGACTTCATGGTCGTTTCTTCAGAACGCGCTGCCCGACAGAAACTCACGGCGAATGGTGCGAACGATAATGGCGATGTCCATGCGCAACGACCATTTCTCGATATAATCGAGGTCGTAGTCGATCCGCGCAATCGCAAGCTCCGGCTCGACCGTACTGCCCCGGCATCCGCTCACCTGTGCAAGACCGGTGATTCCCGGTCGCGTGGTATGCCGCTGGAAGTAATACGGCACGAGATGTTCATACGGTACATCCGCGGCGAGCATGCCGGGAACGTGGGGGCGTGGTCCGACCAGTGACATATCGCCCTTGATGACATTGATCAGCTGGGGAATTTCATCGAGGCTGGTCATTCGCAGGATCTTTCCCACGCGGGTGACTCTGGAATCGCCCTGCACCGCCTGCCGGGTTCCGGCATCGCAGGCATCGCTCCGCATCGAGCGGAACTTGTAGATCTTGAAGGATCGGTTCCGGTAGCCGTAGCGATACTGTTGGAACAGCACTGGCCCGGGCGACGTCGCCTTGATGGCTATCGCGACCGCGATCCAGAGCGGCGCAAAGAACAGCAGTGCCGCGCTCGCCATCGTCACATCGAAAACCCGTTTCCCGATCGAAGTGGACGGCTCCGCCCGGGCCGGCGCTACGCCGCGCTGGATCCGGCGCCTGACACGACCGGCATATTCAACAGGACGAACCGATATCAAACGCCGCTTTTCCCAATGCGACGTGGTATTGTCCTGATTGAAACGGGCTATTGAGAATGTCGAGACCATTGCGCTCGCTTTCTGTTGGACCTCGGGAATTCCGAGAACGGCAGCACGCACTATCGTCTAACGGAACCATCGTCAGATTCCGACGACGCGATCGAAGAGCAAAACCGCCGCGGAACATCTGCAGCAATTCTTCGCTCAGCCTTTCGCAACTTGATGAGCAAAATGCGGCGCTGCAGCGTTAGCCGCTGCCCCATTGTTTGCAGCGCGACATTTGCTTGCCCCCGCAACGCGACGATTGATTTGCAAATTGAGACGGTTAGGCTGTCTGCCTGAAAACTGCGCTGCGTCCACTGTGATCCTGTCATGCACATTCGCGATAGCAGCATGGATGCGACACACGCGACACGCAGGACCGACCAAGGTGCGAAAGGCCACCGGTTCAATTCAGCATTCATCAAGAACTAAGCGATACACATCATTGTGCCAATTTAATCAGGCCTCTAGCGCGTCGGCTCCTCCATGATCGCCAGGCTCAGAACGATTCGAACGACGCAGCATGCCGATCCGCTAGCCCCGGACTCACCCCTGGCTGCGCCATCCATCGATAAGGAACCGTCAGAGTTTCATTCGGAGCCAGCGCGCCCCACGGAACCCGAGCTTTCCCGACGCAGGCTGAGAAACCGCTTCATACTGGCGAATGCCATCGCCTGGATCGTCGCCATCGTGGCCGCCCGCCTGATCTTCTTCTAGATTCCCATAGACAACGACTCCGCTGCTTCGCTCGTCCTTCCCTTCACGAGATGCCCGCACTTGGGGCTTCGAACCACCGGCGACGATTGACCGCAGCGGCGATCCGTGACGACACTCCCGCAATGGAACAGCGTTTCGCCACTATCCCGTCCCCCCTCCGCGCATCGCTCCCGGCGCAAACCCGTATCTACGCTGTCGGCGACATTCATGGTCGCGCAGACCTCCTCGCCGAAGTCGTTGCGCGGATCGATGATGACCTGCGGCGCAGACCCATCCGCTATTCGGCCGAGGTCTATCTCGGCGACTACATCGACCGTGGTCCCGATTCGAGCAGAGTGATCGATCTGCTGGCAACCAGGCTGGTCGAAAGCCGCGCGGTATGCCTTCGCGGTAATCATGAAGCCATGCTGGAAGCATTCCTCCGCGATCCCGCCACGCTGGCGGAGTGGTTGCCGCTCGGCGCGGCGCAAACGCTGGCCTCGTACGGGATTTCCGAGGCTGAGCAGCAGATGCCGGAGATCCTGCATCGCCAGTTCCACGAGCGCTTTCCACGAGCGCACGATCTTTTCCTGCAGTGTCTCCGCAACAGCTACTGCTGCGGAGACTTTCTCTTCGTGCACGCGGGTATCCGCCCTGACGTGCCACTCGAATTGCAGAGACCGAATGACATGATGTGGATTCGCGACGAATTTCTCAACGCCACCCAAAGCCACGACAAATACATCGTGCACGGTCACACGCCCGTTCCGCATCCCGACATTCGCAGCAACCGGGTCAATATCGATACCGGTGCATGGCGATCCGGCGTCCTGACGTGCATCGCCATTGAGGGAGACGCCATCATGTTCCTGTAGCGCGGATGGAACCTGGACGCGCTCGCTCACATGCTTTTGCCTCTTTTGCGCGGCTAGTATCCGCCTTTCGTCAATCGCCTCACCCAGGTCGATCATTCGCGCAGGACATTATGATGTTGCAACGGCCATTCAGCGTCGCGGGCTTGTGCCTGTTTTTCATGCTCGCTATCGGTGGCGCAAGTTCCCCGACCGCAGCCATCGCCCAGACAAAGCAGGTATCCGGAGATGCGACAGGCAGCTACAAGCTTGGACCGACTGACCGAATTCGTCTGAAGGTGTATGGCGAGGCCGACATCTCCGGCGAATACGAGATCGACAGCGGCGGCTACGCATCGATTCCTTTGGCTGGCCGTATTCGTGCAGCGGGCCTCACAACCGGGCAGCTGGAGCGTTCGGTCGCGGCAGCCCTGTCGAAGGGGATCGTGCGGGATCCGCGCGTCAACATCGAGATTGCGCTGTATCGTCCCTATTATATTCTCGGCGAGGTCAAGAAGAGTGGCGAGTACCCTTACCGGATTGGCATGACGATTCTCGACGCGGTCGCCAGCGCCGGCGGCTTCACCTATCGGGCCAACGAAAACAAGGTGTTCCTGCGTCGCGCCGGTGGCGCTACAGAAGAGGTCTACCCTCTGGACGCGCCGGTGAGAGTGTTTCCCGGCGACAACATTCGGATTCCCGAGCGCTACTTTTAGGCGATCTCCGCTATCGCATCCATCACGTTGCGCGAGTACCGCCAAAAGACCGGTAGCGGACCCTGCCATAGTGTCGTCTCTTTACGATGTGCATGATGTTGCAGCGCAGAAGCGCTGATCGACAACACATGTCCTCAACAACGATGCTTCGTTCCGTTGAACCTTAACTCCATGATTCAGATGACCGTCGCAATCAGTGCAGGCTCGCACTCTTTCTGGCGGTGCTGGATTTTTCGAGGCAATCAGACCGTGTGCCTGATCGCTTCCTCACCAGGGAAACTGGATGACTCAAGCGTTGACGTGCCCGGACGCCTTGCTTGATCGCGAGAGATCGACACGCGCGACAGTCTCGCTTGGACGCGAGCACGGGATCGCCACAGGCTTGACCGCAATTGCGCTCGGTCTTTCCTCGCCGGCAGGCGCGCAGGTGATTCCGTCCACGTTCGAAATCGTCGCCGCCCCCTGGAATGCCCAAAAGGTATTCGAGCCGTCCAGCCTGCCCGATCTGACCCCGCCGGATATGCGCGACGAAGTGCCGCCGGAGGACATGCCCGTGAAGCAAAGACAGCAGCCGGGATATGAACCCGTCGGCATTCGCTACGGCTCCTGGATGTTCAATCCGCAGTTGATCTCCGGCACCTTCTACGACAGTAACGTCTTTTCATCGAATGCCGACAAGCGCGCCGACGTGGCCGCCGTCATCGCGCCGTCATTGCGCGCGCATACGCTTTGGGAGCGGCACGGCATTGATATCAAGTTGGATACAGCCTCGACAATTTATAATGAGAATTCGAGCCTGAACCAGACGAATGCCAGTCTGAAGGGCAACGCCTGGTATGACGTCTCCCACGATCTCGCCATCCTGACCAGCTTCCAGATCGCGCATCTGAACGAGGGCGTCGGCACGCTGAGTTCTCCGGTGAATGCAATTTCGCCCACGCCATACAACCTGCTGTCGGGCGATGTCAGCGTTCGCAAGGAGTTCAACCGGCTCGCGGCATCGATCGGCATCAGCGTCGATTCCTACGACTACGGATCGACACAGGCGCAGGACGGCAGCATCATCAACCAGGACGGTCGCGACGGCCAGATCTATGCGCTTCATGGCCGGCTCGACTACGCGTTTTCACCCGTGCTCGGCTGGTTTGCCGGCGTCGAGGGCAACCAGCGAAACATTCGCGGTACCGCCGCGCAATCGCTGGATTCGCAGGGATATCGGGCGCTGTCCGGCGTCACCATAGGGTTGACGCATCTCGTCACCGGCGAGATCGGCGCCGGCTATGCGCGGCAGGAGTACAGCGATGCTGCCATCGGCGTGATCGAGGGTCCCTCGTATCGCGCACAACTGACGTGGCGCCCCACCAAATTGCTCGATCTCCACTTCCGGGCAGAGCAGATCGTGACCGAAACATCAGCCACCAGTTCGACCGGGGTGCAGGCTAACGCGCTGCAGCTCGGAGCCGACTACGAATTGCGCCGAAATGTCGTTCTCTCGCTTGCCGGCACCTATGAGACCGACCGCTTCTTCGGGCAAAGCCGCAAGGACACCGTTGTTACTTCCGATGCCCGCGTCAAATATCTCGTGAACCGATTTGGCTCGATTTCCCTGTTCCATCGATACTCCGACCGCAACAGCGACAACCCGGCATTCAGCTACGACAAACACCAGGTGGGGCTCAATGTTACTGCGCAGTTCTGACACGATCTATCGAGCGCCGGAAGAACCGGCGACGCCGGCCCTTCAGGATTGGAACAATCCGACGGTCGATCTGCGTGAGATGACCCGCATCCTGCGTCGACGCTGGAGAACGGTCGCGCTGATACCGCTTGTGCTGGTCGCGCTGGCTGCAGCCTATGTCACGAGCGTCGACACACTGTATACAGCGACATCGACCGTGCTGGTTGACCCTCGCCGCGCTAATGTGGTCGAGACCAATCAGGCGGTGCTGTCCAATTTCGGCACGGACGATGCAACGATCGAGAGCCAGACGTTGCTGATCCAGTCGGTCGCGATCCTGCAACGCGTCGTCGACAAGCTGAAACTGGCCAACGATCCGGAATTCATGCCGCGGCCCGGACTGCTCGATCCCATCAAGGGCCTATTCGGCAGCAACTCCCCTGCGACCGGCTCAAATCCGGCCGATACGGCCCGATCGCGATCCGTCGAAATTCTTCAGCGCCGCATGAAAGTGACACGGCAGGGTACAACCTTCCTGGTCGACATCAATGTCAGCTCGCAGGTGCCGGAGAAATCCGCCGCCATCGCCAACGCGATCGCCGAAGGATATTTCGAAGAGCAGGTTCGTGCGAAGTATGACGCGACGCGGATTGCGGCGAACTGGCTGAACGGCCAGATCGAGGCGTTGAAATCCCGCGTGGGAACCTCGGAACAGGCTGTCGAGGACTATCGCGCCGCCAATAATCTTGCGGTGTCACAGGGCGTCACTGTGAACGATCAGCAAATCACCGACCTCAACAACAAGCTGATCTCCGCACGTGTTCAAACGGCCGAGGCGCGCGCCAAATTCGACCAGGTGCAGCAGATGGCGAAGTCCGGCGGCGATCCCGGCGGCATCAACGCGGTGATCTCCTCGGAAATGGTCTCCAAGCTGCGCACCCAATATGCCGACATCGCCAAGAACAGCGCCGATCTTTCCAGCAAATATGGCCCGCGTCATCCGCTCGTCGCCAATGCCCGCGCCCAGTTGGCCGACACCCAGCGGCTCATCAATGAGGAAATCCAGCGCATCCTGCAAAGCACGAAACATGACTATGACATCGCGCTGTCCCGCGAGACCTCGCTGAAGGAGAGCTTCGACAAGCTGCAGGGCGTGTCGAGCCAGTCCGGCCAGGCCCAGGTTCGCCTGCACGAACTTCAGCGCGAGGCCGAGGCCAACCGCACGCTCTATGAATCCTATCTCGCCCGCTACAAGGAGGCGTCGGCGCAGGAAAGTCTGGAAATGCCGGACTCCCGCGTCGTCACCAAGGCCAGCATTCCGATCCGGCCGTCGTCGCCGAAGACGACGCTGATCCTGGGTCTTGCCATGATGCTGGGCCTTGGTGCCGGGACCGTGCTGGCGTTCCTCATCGACTATCTCGACGGCCGTGTGAAGACCCTCGAGCAGGCGGAGCAACTTTCCGGGCTGCCGGCGCTGGCGGCCCTGCCCCTGATCGGCGTGCGCGAACTTGCCGGCCGCGCCAAACGTGGACGCAGTGACCTCGACAACCACGACCCTCGCACCGTACGGCTGTTGCCGCCATCGCTGCAGCCGCCCCTGATGCGCTACGCCATCGAGGAACCCGGCACATTCTTCGCCGAGGCGATCCGCGCGGTTCGGCTCGCCATTCAGCGCGCGTTGCGTGTCGATCCTGTCAAGATCGTCGTGGTGACCTCCGCTCTCGAAAGCGAAGGCAAGACCACGCTCGCCGCCAATCTGGCGCTGTCGCTGGCCACCCTCGGCATCACGACGCTGCTGATCGATGCCGATCTCCGCAATCCCGGCCTGACGCGCGCACTTTGTCCCAATGCCGACGTCGGGTTGCTGCAGGTCGCGATGGGCCAGGCATCGCTGGAGCAGGCGCTGCTTCTGGATCGTAGTACCGGCCTTTCGATTCTGCCGTCGCCGGTAGTCAAGGACGACGATTCCATCACCGAGTTGATGTTCTCGGAACGCATCGCGGATCTGATGGACCATCTGCGCCAGCGCTATGAACTGATCATCATCGACTCCCCGCCGCTGGTACCTCTGGTGGACGGCCGTGCGCTGGCCGAACTCGCCGATCGCATCGTGCTTGCGCTGGCCTGGGATCAGACCCCGCGCGAGGTCGTGGCACATACGATGAACCTGCTTGCGCCGGTCCACGACCGCATCCTCGGCACGGTGCTGACGCGGGTCGACCTCAACAAGCTGCAGTTTTATGACTACTACCGCAGTTCGGCGTATCTGAAGCCTTATGGCAGCGCTGCCGCGGCGAGCGCTGCACGGTGAGTCCGTTGAGCAGTTTGGCCGGGCATGACAGTGCGCATGATCGGCGGGCGCCATTCGCGGCTGGCCCCGGCCGGCCTGGTCCGGCTGTCCGTTCCACTCCGTTCCCGGCCGTCCGTCTCGTCGATACGATGGTGTCCACACTGATGCTGCTGGCCGTCGCGTCAATGTTCGCGATTTCGTCGGCGATGCTGACCAACTGGAAGATCCATTACCTGACCAATGGCGGCGGCTTTTACGAGAAGCTGCATCCTGCAACCTATGCCGTAGCGCTGGCGTCGCTTCTGTTGTTGGTCCGCAACGGCGATCCGGTCGGCGAGATCAACCGGACACTGTCGCAATCCAAACTGGTGCTGGTCTATCTGTTCTGCTGGCTCGCCTTGCTGGTGCAGATGTTCGTGCTGGAGCGCCCGTTCACAGTCATCATCGACACCTTCCTGCTGCCGGTCATGCTGTGCCTGGTGATCTGGCGCCTCTCGGATCGCCAGAAGAGCTGGCTGGTGTGGGTGATCCACGCCACAATCCTCCTGAACGTCGTGCTTGGCTATTATGAATATTTCTCAGCTCATCGGTTGATTCCATTGACGCTCGGCAGCGTCGTCGTGCTCGGCGAATGGCGCGCCTCGGCGTTTCTTGGCCATCCGCTGACGGCGTCCGGTGTCGTCGCCGCCTATGTGCTGGCCCTGGTGCTGCGGCCGGCGCTCTGCCCGCCGATCGCGCTTCGCCTGCCGCTGATCACGGTGAGCCTGGGATCGCTGATGGCGTTCGGCGGCCGGACCGCGCTGATGACGGTCCTTGCGATTCTGGGCTGCCTCGCGCTGGTCGAAGCCTTCAAGCTGCTGCGCGGCAAGCGGACGTCCCTGCTCGTGGCCATTGTTGCGCTGTGCCTGCTGTTCGTGGCCATCGCAGGCATCTTCGCCGCGCTCGATCTCGGCATCTTCGACAAGATGCTGCTGCGGTTTTCGTCGGACAAGGGCAGCACACTGGCGCGATACGCGACTTTCAACCTGCTGTCGCACTTCGACTGGCACGAACTGATCCTGGGTCCGAATCCGGTCCGGGTGAATGCACTGCAGTCGCAGCTTGGCCTGAACTATGGCATCGAGAATTTCTGGGTCTCCAGCACCGTGCAGTTCGGCATCGTTCACACCGCGTTGCTGACCGTGGGACTGGTGTGTCTCTTCGTCGAGATTCTCAAGCGGTCAGGCAGGGCGGCCTGGGCCATCGTGCTGCTGATCCTGATGATTGCGGCGAGTTCAGTCAGCTTTTCATCGAAGAACATCCAGTTCGCGCAGTTCATCGCTCTGATCACGCTGCTGCTGCCAGACGACCCGCGACGCGGGTCGGCTGCAGCAGCTTCCCACCCTCGCGCCAGACAACGGCCCATTCCGGCGTAATGGCCGAGATCAGGACAAGCATGGCGATCTATGTCGACCACACCCATCTGGGACGTCACGTCACCGGCCTCGAGCGCATCACGCTGGAACTGTTCTCCCGCGAAGCGCTGGCGTCGCTCGACGTCGAGCCCGTCACGTCGCACGGCACGGCGCAAATGGTCGCCACTCAGACCTTCGGCCTGCCGTGGCGGCTGGCGACGTCGTCTTCGATCCTGCTCTGCCCGGGCTTTCCGCCGAGCCCATTGCTGCTGCCGTTCGCATCCCGCGTGCTGCCTTACATCCACGACGACTTCCTGTTGTCGCGCCGCGCCGACCTCAACGCCCGTGCCCGGTTGTATATGGCGGCGCCGTTCAAGCTTGCGCTCCGCCACTATCCCCGTTTCCTCACCAATTCCAGCGACACCCGGCGCAAGTTGACCGCGCATTGCAGGGAGGATGCCGAGATTACCCTGTACCGGCCACCGGTGCGAGATGTCTTCCATCTCCAATCGGCTCAGCGGTCCGGGCGCGACGCGGAGCCACGACCGCTGCGTCTGGTATCGCTGGGCACCGTCGAGCCGCGCAAGAACTTCGTCGCGGCAGCCAGCATCGTCACGGCGCTGCGGGCCCAGGGATTTCCGGGCGCGACGCTGGATATCGTCGGGCGGCAGGGATGGGGCGACGACTGGCGCATCCTGGAAGCCAGTCCCGGCGTGACCTTGCATGGCTATCAGACCACCGACCGCGTCCGCGAGATCGTCGACGCCGCAGACCTCTTCATTTGCACGTCGCATGACGAAGGCCTCGGCCTGCCGCTGCTGGAAGCGCAATATGGCGGCCTGCCGGTCATCGCACCTGATGCCCCGGTTTTTCGCGAGGTCCTCGGCGCCTCCGGGGTCTTCATTGCACCGTCAGATCCCGCCGCTGCGGCGGCACAGATCGCCGCCGCCATGTCGCTTCCCTCCTGGCGCACGCAGCATACGACGCTCGCCATGCAGAACCTGCAGCGCTGGAATACCCTCGCGGCGTCGGACCGCGGCGCGGTGATCGAACTCATCGCCCGGCTCGCCGGGCGGCAGATTCCAGCGACGCCTTCCTACCAGAGCGAAACGCCGTAACGATCGATGCCGTGACGATGTCGCTTCTTTCCAAGATTTGAGCCGGGATAGCTGCTTGCAGGACACCACCAACAGCACACGAAACCTTGACGCGCTGCGGATCATCGCAGCGTGCGCCGTGGTGATCCTGCACTATTCTGACTATGTGAAGGACACCCCGGCCGGGCAATTCATGGTCGACCACACCTGGCACTTCAACCTGTTCGTCGACCTGTTCTTCGTGGTCTCCGGCTTCGTCATCGCCAGCCAATATCTCGGTCGCGTCGGCGATCCCCTTTCGATCGGACGTTTCCTCTGGCGTCGCCTGGCGCGGATCTATCCGCTGCATCTGGCGACGCTGGCGTTCTACGTCGTCCTCGCGCTGGCGCTGCATTTCGGCATCGCCAGGACCGATAACCCCACCCGCTATCCGTTTTCCGACCTGCCGGCCCAGTTGCTGTTGCTCCACGCCATCGACGGCGCACGCCTGACCTTCAATTTTCCGAGCTGGTCGCTGTCCGCCGAGATGTTCTGCTATGTGCTGTTCCCACTCATGGCGATGGCCGTGACCCGGAACAAGGCGCTCATCATCGCGCTGGTCATTCTGCCGGCCTTGGCCAACAGCGTTTACGCGGCAGCGACCGGGACCGGATCGTGGGCCGACTGGATCAACAAAGGCGGCGCCTTCCGCGCGCTGCCGGCCTTCAACCTCGGCATCGCCTGCTACCTGTTCCGGGACCGGATCGCACGCTGGCCCGTCATTCCCGGCGCGGTGACCGCGCTGCTCGTCACCTTCATCCTGGCCGGCTCCTGGCTGCCGGAAATGGCGAACCTCATTGTTATCTATGCCATCGCCGGGCTTGCGATCCAGTGTGACTGCGTCGGCCGCGGCACCCTGTTGACACGGTTCGGCTTCGATCGCTGGTCGTCGCTGACCTATTCCTGCTACATGCTGCACATCCCCGTCGCGACCATCGTCCTGACGTTTGGCGGGCGCTATCTGGGAGCAGCTCTGCCCGGCGGCAGGCTGACACTGGTCCCAATCGCGATCGTGGTGCTGGCCGCCGCCAGCAGCGCTTCGCTGCGCTGGTTCGAGACCCCGATGCGGCGATATCTGAATGATGCCTTTGATCGTCGTGTCGGGGCGCGAAGCGCGGTCGTGGTGGCCACAAGCCCGGATGCTCAGCGATGACGACAACGGCGCAGGTTACCGCGATGCATGGCCTCGACCGAGCGGCCAAGGCCGCCGGCCGCGACACCGGCATCGACACCATGCGCGGCATCGCCATTCTGATGGTTGTCGGCATTCATTCGCTGCATCAGCCTCTCTCGCCGGCGTGGGAGACCTGGCTCGACGCCGCGTTGCGACCCTGCGTGCCCATCTTCCTGTTCGTCTCGGGCTACCTGACGGCACAGTCGGGCCGCGTGCCGCTGGCTAGGCGATTCAAGGCGATCCTGATCCCCTATGCCATCGCCTTTGTCGCCGCTTACATCTATATGGCGCTGCATAACCCGGCGATGGACCATCGACCGGCTGCGACCGCCGCGCGATTTCTTCTCGCTTACGTTTTTGTCTATTACTACGTCTTTGTGTATGCCGGCTGCACCGTTCTGCTGTGGCTGGTGTTCCGCCCTTCATTGGGGGACGAACCGCGCACGCGACCGCAACAGGCCGTAATCCTGTTGCTGGCCATTGCGGTCGGCCTGATCGCCGGCAGTTATCTCGACCCGCTGCTGTTCCGCTTCGGTGCCTCGGCCTCGCTCGTTGAGGAATTCCGCATGCGTGACATTCCATTCTGGTTCGGCTTCGCCGCGCTCGGCGCGCTGGCGGGCATGCCGGGCATCAGGGCGATCATCCAGCCGATGCGGGGGCCGCTGATCGCCATCGCGTTCATTCTCTACGTGATCTATGCCGCGGTCCGGCTGTTCCAGATTGGTGACGCGGCCGACTATGATTCGGTCGCGTTCTTCGGCTATGCGGCGCTGCTCTGCATCGTGCTTCTCGCAGTCAACATCCGGCACCGCTGGCTGGCGGCGCTGGGTTCAGGCAGCTATTTCATCTATCTCTGGCACATTTTCATCGTGATGCTGCTGCGCGATCACACAGGGCTAAGACAGCTTGGGCCGGTCGCAGACACGGCCATCGCCTTCGCCGTGACGGCGATGCTCAGTGTGGCCGCGTTGCTTGCAGTCCGGCACTTCGGCCCGCCCCGCCTCGTTCAATGGCTGGGAGCCTGAGCATGCTGCTGCGACAGACCCTGCTCTATTTGCCGGCGCAGATCATCGGACCGCTGTTCCAGCTGGTGGCAATGATCGTCTGGACCCATGTAGTCGACGAGCACACCCTCGGCGTCATCACGCTGGTGACGGCGACACACGAACTGCTGCAGATCGGCTTTCTCGCTTGGTGGTCGCAATACGCCCTGCGCTTCTTCGGACGATACCAGGACAGCCATCACGCCGAACGGTTCTACCGCACCGAAAACGCGGTCCTGCTGATCTCGGCCATGCTGCAAAGCGCCGTGATGGTCGGCGTGCTGCTGCTGGTCATCGCACCGGACGCGACAGCGTGGCTGCTTGTCGCCACCGTCGCCTATGTCATCACCCGCTCGCTCAATCTCTACATCGGCGAACGCGCCCGGGTTCGCCAGCAGATCGGCGTCTATTCGATCCAGCAGATCGTCGGTCCCGTGATCGGCTTCCTGCTCGGTCTCGGCCTGATCAGGATATTTGGTCAATCTCCGGAATGGCCGCTGGCGGGTTACGCGATTGCGCAGTTGATCGCGGCCGTCGTGGTGCTGCCAGTGATCGGCCATGGCCGGCGCTTCTGGCCCGTCGACCGGGAGATCATCGATCACGCGCTGCGTTATGGCATTCCTCTGATCATCGGCGGCGGGCTCGGCTGGGTCGGCCTCAATGCATCGCGCTTCATCATCAACGATTTGAAGGGTGTGGCAGCAGCCGGCCTGTTCGCCGTCGGCTATGGCCTCGGACAGCGTGCTGCGGCGGTCGCCGCCATGCTGGTCACCGCGGCCGCGTTCCCGCTGGCGGTCAAGAGCATGGAGCAAGGCGGCAGCAAGGCGGCGATGCGCCAGCTCGCCGACAACAGCGCGCTGCTCATTGCCGTTCTGGCGCCGAGTATCGCCGGCATCTTCATGCTGCGCGACGAAATCGTGCACCTGCTGATCGCGACGCCGTTCCAGCAGGTCACGCTGGCCATCCTCCCGCTCTCGGTGCTCGCCGGCTCGATCCGCAATCTGCGCGCGCACTTCGGCGATCAGGTCTTTCTGCTGCACAGCCGCACCCGCCTGATGATCATCGTAGCGGCGATCGATGCCACGGTGACGGTGCTTTTCAGCGTGATTTGCATCAGATACTGGGGCCTCGTCGGCGCCGCCGGCGCAACCGTGCTGGCGGCGACCGCCGCGGCCACCGTCAGCTTCTCGATCGGCTTTCTGAAATTCGGATTGACGCTGCCGATCGGCCACCTGCTGCGCATCGCGGCGGCCACCATCGCCATGGCCGCCGTGCTCGACCGGATGCCGGAAGCACACTCTTTCGTTGTCCTGACCCTGCATATCGCCATCGGCGCCGCGGTCTATGTCGTACTTCTGGCGCTGCTTTACGTACGCACGCTGGCGAGGCTGCTGCGCTCACGCGCGGCAAAGCCGGGCACGTAGCGCCCGCGTCACGCCTTCCTGGCATTCTGGAAGGCCCGCGCCATTGCATACCAGAGCGGCTTCTTTTGCATCTCCGAATCGAATGGCAACGGCCGTGGCAGTCGCTGCGCGAGCGGATCCTTCTTCTTCGCGGCATCCGTGTAGAAGGAATAATTGTCGGCAAGTTCCCATGCGATCACGGTCTTGACCGCCGGAATGCGCAGCACGTTGTTGAGGAATTTCTCCGCGGTTTCGGCGATCATCGCGTCGCGTGTCGCGATATCGTCCGGAAACGTGTCGTCGCGCACGTCGAACTCGGTGATGTAGATTTCCACCTTGCGCTCGGCAAGCGCGTGAACGAAATCCGAAAAGCGCGCAGGATCATGCGGGTAGCGCGGCTGCAGGTGCCCCTGCAGCCCGACTGCATGCAAAGGCACCCCGGCGTCCTTGAGTTCGTCGACGAGGCGCAGCAGCCCGGCGCGAACGGCGAGACCGACCGCGTCGTCGCGTTCCGTCTGCGCTTCATTGAGAACAAATTTCGTCTTCTTGTCCGCCATCGCGGCGCGCTCGAATGCGCGGCGGACATAACCGGTTCCAAAGGCGTCATACCAGGGACCGAGGCGATATCCGCCGGGCGCCTTGTGTCCCGGCCAGAACGGTTCGTTGACAATGTCCCAGGATTGCAATTGTCCCGCGTATCGGCCGACGACTTCTTCAATATAGCTGTCGAAGAAGACCTGCCTCTCCGCCGTGCTCATGTTCCTGATCCACTGCGGAACCCACTCGTTCCAGATCAGGCAATGGCCGCGCATGGGAATTTTGCTTTCCGCGCAAAATTTCAGCAGCCGATCCGCACTATCAAATCTCTTCGGCCCCGGTTGCCCGGCGATGGTGCCGATTTTCATTGCAACGTCGGTTGTAACAATTCGTGCATGCGTCGTGTATAGCTCGCGATATGCGGCGTCCTTGTCGATCACAGGACCCGCCGCAGCACCAAAAACCAAACCATTTGAAGCGGCTATCGCGCCGAGGCTCTGCGTCGGCGCGGCGATGGCGCGTGTTCCCGACGCCGCTGCAGCGCCTGCAAATACTGCAATTGCCTGTCGTCGTGACAATCTTTTCATCGTGAACTCCCGAGCTGTTCGCATTGCGGCGCGGTTGTGATGCGCATCACCATCGTTGCGTCGCAATATATCGATTTGATGGCGCGATCGTCGAAGAGAGTCGTCGATCATCGTTCGCCTTTGCTTCATGGCGAAGATGTGTTGGCTTTCATTCGGCGCACTCGATCGCAAACCATCGGAGATCGACATCTTGGAACAGCAGACTCAGCAATCACGCGACCTCACCGTCGATGGCATCGCCATCAACGTTCATTCGCTTCCTGAAGGCGTCACGTCCATCGTGTCAGCGGCGCAGCATGGCGACAACTTCAGTGTTTGCACACTCAACCTGGACCACGTCGAAAAGCTGCAGCACCATTCGGGCTTCCGCTCTGCCTACCGGCGCGCAAGATTTGTGACCGCCGACGGCTTCCCCATCGTGGTCTTGAGCCGTCTTCTTGGCGCGCACACCGATCGCACGACCGGCGCGGATCTGGTGGAGCCGGTTTGCCGCGAAGCCGGAAGGAACCGGCTTCCGGTGTTCCTGCTCGGCTCCAACGAGTCGACGCTCGCGACAGCGTCGCGACGGCTGCGCGACCGATACCAGGGACTTGACGTCGTCGGGTGCCTGGCGCCCGGTCCGAATTTTGATCCCTATTCCGGCGAGGCCGACGTCGCTATCGACAGGATTCGCCGGTCCGGCGCAAAGATTTGCTTCGTTGCGCTGGGCGCGCCGCGCCAGGAGCTGTTCGCGGCGCGCTGCCTCGACGAACTCACGGGCACCGGCATGCTGTGCATCGGTGCGGCCCTCGACTTCATCGCTGGTACACAGACGCGCGCGCCTCAATTCTCGCAGAAATACGGCCTCGAATGGGCATGGCGCATGCTGCAGAATCCCCGGCGTCTGGGACCACGCTACGCGCGCTGCCTGGGGACGGTTCCGCAGCTGGTGGCGCGCACCATCCCGCAGATCTTGAACGCACGCATGAGGAACGCAGCATGATTTCGACCTTGACGCTGGCGCAACGGGCGCGAAACGTGAGCCATACGCCGGAGCGATATCAGATCTGCCTCATTCATCCGTTCGATCCCCGCGGTCAGAAAGTCGGCGGACTGGAGACCTACATCCGCGATTTCATCACCTTCCATCCTGCGGACACGGACCTGCTGTTCATCGGAGTCGATTCGATCGGAGATTTGAAGCTCGGGGAGATTCACAAGCTCACCTTCCGCGGCAGGACCTTCGATTTTCTTCCGGTCCTGCACTATTCGGACGATCAGGCCCGCGAGGCCGCGCGAACCATCCGCTCATCCCTGACCGGCCAGTTTTTCGTGGCGCTGCTTCGCCATTTCGGCGCAATCGCCAAGGTCATTCGCGCAAGGCGATGCTCCATCGACTTGCGCCGCGTCGAATTTTCATGGCTGCCGACGCTGTTGCGGCTGCCCTTCGTCCAGATGCTGCACGGCGAAGGCGCACCGAAGATGCAGATGGATTCGTTGCTCAGGAAGTATTCGTTCGTCCACAACGTGGGCGAGCGCTTCGCCGTCGCAATGAGCGAGCGATTTCTCTGCGTCAATCCGTTCATCACCGAACGGCTTCAGAAGACCTATCCGCGCAAGCGCGAGAAGATCGATACCCTGTGGACATGGGTGAACACCGACATCTTCAAGCCGCAGCCGTTCCCCGCCGGTTCGTCGCCGTTCCGGATCGTGTTTGCCGGGCGTCTCGACGAGTTCAAGGATCCACCGCTGATGTTCAAGGCCATCGATCGCCTGCGATCGCGCCTGAATGGGGGCGTGGAATTTCACTATATCGGCACCAGCGACCCTCACCGCTTCGCCGAATTCGCGGCGATCGAAGACATCACCGTGCGGCACGGTTTCAAGGATGCGGCGGGGATGGCGGCGACACTCGCATCTGCCCATGCCGGGATTCTGACGTCCGAGTTCGAGGGAATGCCAAGGTGTGTCCTCGAGATCCTCGCGGTGGGGCGTCCGGTGGTCGCCGTGCATCTGCCGCAGCTCGAACCGGTGATCCACGACGGCGTCAGCGGTTTTCTCGTGCCCCGCCACGGGACGGCCGATGACATGGCCGAAGCACTCGCCCAACGGTTCGTTGAGGTCCGCGCCGCCCTCGACGCAGGTCAGATGACTCCTGCGGCGATCGCGGAGTCCATCGCCGATTTCACGCCAAACACGCAGCTTGCCCGCGTCTACCGCTATCACAAGGAAATCCAGAACTCGCGGTTCATGATGGCAGCATCGTAATCTGCAGGGGTCCTGACTTGAACATTCTGTTGCTCACCAGCGAGTTCGCCCCCGCGCAAGGCGGGATCGGCACCTATGCGCGCGAGATGGCCGCGGCCGCCACCGCGCTGGGCGCGCAGGTTACGGTCGCGGCTCCCGCCTATGGGGAAACCGCGATCTCCGGCGACGATGCCTTGACCTTCGCCGTAGAGCGTTTCCAGGGAGGGCTGCATTCCTCGCGCGACATGCCCGCGAAGATCGTGCTGGCCCGCCATCTGGCGCGCCGCGAACGATACGACATCATCCACGGCGCCGACTGGCCGTTTTTCATCCCGGTCGCCCTGTCGCGGCGGCTCACAACCGCGCGCCTGCTGATGACGGTCCACGGCACGGAAATCAACGAGGTCCAGACGTCGCTCAAGCGTCTTGCGATCCGGGCCACGGGCACGTTCGGGCGGCGCACCGAAATCGTCGCCAACAGCAGTTACACGCGAGACCTGTTCAGGGACAGGTTCCCGGCCCAATCGCCACGGGTCAAGGCGGTGCCGCTGGGCGTCTCGGATTTCTGGTTCGGCAGTGGAGACGGCCGCGCGGAAACACGCAAGGCACACGGCATCGCGCAGGATCGTATCGTGATCGTCACCGTGGCTCGCATCACCCGGCGCAAAGGACATCACCTCACCCTTGCCGCGCTGAATGCCCTTCCTGACGATTTGCGTCGACGTATCACCTGGCTCGTTATCGGCCCGCACGGCGAAGCCGACTACGTTGACGGATTGCGACGGATCATCGAGGTGACGGACTGCGATGTTCGCCTGCTTGGCGCGCTTCCGAACGAGGCGATCCGCGACATCTATCACGCCGCCGATTTCTTCTGCCTGACAGGCGCCCTGGATCTGTCCGGGCGCGTGGAGGGCTTCGGCCTGGTCTATCTGGAGGCCGGCGCGTGTGGACTTCCGAGCGTCGCAACGGCGATCGGCGGGGTGTCCGATGCCGTCGTTGCGGATGAAAGCGGACTGCTGGTTGCCCCCAACGTCATCGCGATTGCCGGCGCCATCGCGCGGCTCGCGCAGGACGACAACATGCGGGCGGCGCTGGGCGCCGGCGCCCTCGCCCATGCGCGCACGCTTTCCTGGGAGCGCTGCGCCGCCGACACCTACGGACTCGCGCAAAACGAGGGACGAAGCGGGATCCGTGCGCGGGCACGGCGCCCCGACGACGCCACGATATGCGCATGAGGTGCGCGGCTTTGACCTTGCTGTTCCTGGCGCTCGCGACCGTCGGCGCCGAGGCGGAAAACTGCGGCAAGAGCCGCGAGTATTTGCTCGGCGGCATCGTCGGGGACTTGCCCATGCCTCCGCAGGCCTATGAGGACCTGTTCAAGACCTGCATGGCGACGTCCGCCATGGCGAATATAAAAGACGCCTACATCCTGAAGGACGGGGGCATCGCCGTCATCCCGAAGAAGGACAGCCTTTCGGCGACAGCGGCGACGCTCTCGGAATTCTGCAACAGCTACCCGCGAGCCACGCTAAGGTTTCTCAGCCGCAAGGAGATTTCCCGGTCGAAGTCCTTGGTCGAGATCATCCGGACGACATCCAGTTCATCGACGTCCTGCCGAAAGATCAAAGGCATTTCCTGATGTGCCGGCCGGGCGCTCGTGGCACCGGACCAACCGTGTGTGTGATCGATGGCTTGATCGGCGCGGCGCTCAGGTCCGGTATTCGTAAAGCAGGCGGGCGCGGATGGTGCCTTCCAGCGCGCGGATGTCGGCGAGGACACGTTCGCTGTCCGCGGCCGACGTGTCGGCGTCAAGAACGACATAGCCGATATCGGCGTGGGTTTCGTAGTACTGCGCGGCAATATTGACGGCGTGGCGCGCCAGCACCTCGTTGAGTCGCCCGAGCATGCCCGGCACGTTGCGCTGGACCTGGATGAACCGGGTGCCCTGCGGACGTGGCGGCAGTTGCACCTGCGGGAAATTCACGGCGCCGACGGTCGAGCCGCTATCGCTGTAGTCGATCAGCTTGCGCGCGACCTCGGCGCCGATGCGTTCCTGCGCTTCCTCGGTCGAGCCGCCGATGTGCGGCGTCAGGATGACGTTCGGCAGGCCCTGCAGCGGCGAGACGAAACGCTCGGCATTGGAGCCCGGCTCGACCGGAAACACGTCGACCGCCGCGCCGCGCAGCTTGCCCGCCTTCAGCGCATCGGCCAGCGCATCGAGATCGACCACGGTGCCGCGGCTGTTGTTGATGAAATAAGCGCCCTGCTTCATGGCCGCGAATTCGTCGCGACCGATCATGTTGTAGGTGGCCGGCGTCTCCGGCACGTGCAGCGTCACCACGTCGCTCTGCGCCAGCAGCTCCTGCAGGCTGCCGACCGGCTCGGTATTGCCATGGCGCAGCTTGTCGGTGTGATCGTAGTAGATCACCCGCATGCCCAGCGCTTCGGCGAGATTGGAGAGCTGCGAGCCGATATTGCCGTAGCCGACGATGCCGAGCGTCTTGCCACGCACCTCGAGGCTGTCATTGGCGGACTTGTCCCAGCGCCCCTCATGCGCGGCGTTGGAGCGCGCGATGACGCGGCGGAACAGCATGACGATCTCGCCGATCACCAGTTCCGCCACGCTGCGGGTGTTGGAAAACGGCGCGTTGAAAACCGGAATGCCGTTGCGGCGGGCAGCGTCGAGGTCGACCTGGTTGGTGCCGACGCTGAAGCAGCCGATGGCGATCAGCCGGTCGGCCGCCTCCAGAATCTCGGGGGTGATCTGGGTGCGCGACCGAATGCCGAGCAGGTGCACGCCCTTGATGGCTTCCTTCAGTGCATCGCCATCCAGCGCCTTGGGCAGACGCGTCAGGTTGGAATAGCCGGCAGCCTCGATCATCTGCACGGCGCTGTCGTTGACGCCTTCGAGCAGCAGGACGCGGATCTTGTCTTTCGACAGCGAGAGCTGGGGTGAAGCTGCGGTCTTGTTGTCCACGTCGCGACGTCCTTTGAACCATAGATGAGGGGCCACCCGACCTGCGCCGGGAGGTGCCGGCATGCCGACACGGCTTGCCTGGGGCCGATTCGAATCCTGTCGTGATCCGGGATCCACGAATGGCCCACGGCTCACCGGTAACGGGTTGAAACTGCTTCGCTTTCTTCAGGCTTACCGCGATGGAAGGAAATCCGGATCCCGCTGCCAATAGGCCCGTTCCGGCCGGCTTTCAAGCAGGTCTGACACGGCCGTCTCTTAGCATCGGCAGGCCATTGCCGCCAAGCGCCGATCCGGGCGCGACCGGACGCCCGCGATCCCCGCCGTGCTGCACGGCGGGCCGCACGTTGCAATCGAGCCTGCCGAACGGCGACCCCCGCCATGCCTCGATCGGTCCGCGCCGGGCGCGGCCGCCCGATGCTTGACGTAAATCAATGCCGGCAAAAATGCCACTGAACTAGATTTGAAATCACGTTTTCAGCGGAGTTCGCCGTAACGATATTAGGTTTTGATATCAACGGTGCGGCTGCCGACCTCGACGTCACTCTCACCGGGACATATCAATGAACGCGCTGGCCAAAGTTCAAGTTCAGACTGCTCCGACCAACGATGCGTCCAACGACGTGCTCATCCATGTTCGCTTCAAGCCGGATGCAGATGTCTTCACCATCGACGCCCGTCCCGACAACGTCGAACCGCGCGACTGGTTCAACCGTCTGTACGCTGCAGCTTCCCAGCACTATCAGGTTCTGGCCGGCGGTCGCGGATTCTTCCGCATTCCGCGCGACACGTTCCAGGCCATCGCGACGCAACCGGCCAGGTAGCCCGCAGCGACGTGATCCCGTCGCATCCACTTCGGACGAGGAACGGAGGACGGCGGCAATGGGGCCGTTGGATTTCTTCGGCCACGCGCACCACGGCTTTGTGCAAGTCCTGACCGCCCGGGACCGACCGGATATTCTCGTCGACAGGCTGACAACGCAGGCGTTCGACCTGTTCGAGGACAACATCGCCGTCCAGACCGAAGGCCTGCCGGCGCTCGCGTGCCGGAAGGGCTGCCCGTCGTGCTGCACGTTGCGGGTGACTGCGACGGCACCGGAGATCTTCCAGCTCGCGCACTACGTCCATCTCATCGACGCGTCGAAAGGCGGCGCGCCGGTCAATCTTCCCAAGCGCATCGCCCAGGCCAATCGCGCGACCAAAGGACTCGGCGAAACCGCGCGGATGGCGCTGCGCCATCCCTGCCCGTTCATCATGCGCGGCGTCTGCATCGTTCACCCGGTGCGTCCGCTGGCCTGCCGCGGCCACGCCTCCTTCGACCGTGGCGCCTGCGCGCGGGCCGCCGCCGGCCGCGACGTGGAGATCCCGGTCTCCGAGCCACACCTCAGCCTGCGCGGATTGATCCAGGGCGCACTGCAATCGGCGTTGCGCCACTCTGGCCTCGCCTGGGGTCTCTACGAACTGAACCAGGGCCTCGTGCTGGCACTGCACGGCATCGAAAATCGTACAGCCTGGGCCACGGGAGCCGACAGCCTCCGTCCCGCCGCGGCCGATGCCGACCTGGCGGCCATGGCCGAGATGTTCGATTCGATCATGACCGGCAGATAACGACCGACACATTGGCTGCCGTCGCTGCTTATGGCGTGATCGCCACCTTCAGCACGCCGTCGCGCTGGTGACCGAACAGATCATAGGCGGCCTCGATATCGTCGAGCTTGAAACGATGGGTCACCAGCGGCTTGAGATCGACGCGGCCGGATTCGATCGCCGACATCAGCCGGCGCATGCGTTCCTTGCCGCCCGGGCATAGCGTCGTCACGATGGTGGTGTCGGCGAGGCCGGCGGCGAAGGCCGACAGCGGAATCGTCAGGTCGGAGGAATAGACGCCGAGGCTCGACAGCGTGCCGCCCGGCCGCAGCACGCGCAGCGCCGCCGCGAAGGTGGCCTGGGTGCCGAGCGCCTCGATCGCCACATCGACGCCGCGCCCGTCGGTCAGGCGCATGATCTCCTCGACCGGATCGACCTTGGTGAAATCCACGCAGTGATCGGCGCCGAGCAGGCGCGAGACGCTCATGCGCGATGCCAGGCCATCGACCGAAATGATGGTGGTGGCACCGGACAGCCGTGCCCCCGCGGTGGCGCACAGTCCGATCGGTCCCTGCGCGAAGATCGCAACGGTGTCGCCGATGCGCACCTTGCCGCTCTCGGCGCCGCTGAAGCCGGTCGACATGATGTCCGGGCACATCAGCACCTGCTCGTCGGTCAGGCCGTCGGGCACCGCCGCCAGATTGGCCATCGCATCGGGCACCCGGACATATTCGGCCTGGCAGCCGTCGATGGTGTTGCCGAATTTCCAGCCGCCGATCGCCTTGAAGCCATGCTTGGTGCCGGCGCCGTCCTGGCTGAGGCAGCCGCACAGGCAGGCGTTGCTGTAGCCGCTCGGCGTGATGGCGCCAGCGATCACCCGCTGGCCTTCATGATAGCCCTGCACGGCGGAGCCGAGCTTCTCGATCACGCCGACCGGTTCATGGCCGATGGTGAGACCGCGCTCGACCGGATACTCGCCCTTCAGGATGTGAATGTCGGTGCCGCAGATCGTGGTGGTCGTGATCCGCACCAGCGCGTCCAGCGGACCGATATCGGGAATTGGCTTGTCCTCAAGAACGATACGTCCGGGTTCAACGAAAACCGCTGCCTTCATTTTCATGATCTTAGTCCGTTTCTGGGAGAGCACCGCTGTCCCTTTAGCAGCGCCGGCGGATCGCGACGTTGATCTGCATCATTCGCTGGCGATGCGGCGACGGAGGTTGTGCACAAGTCATTCATGTTGTGCCTGCGCCGCAGCGATTTGTGTATCAACGGTGACATTGCGCTGACCGATGGCCGCAAGCCTCGGAACCTAAAGCGACGCTGGAAATTATCATGCGAATTCAGTGCAGAGGCCCCATGTTCGAGCGTTCCAGGCTGCGCAAATTGTCGTCCCGTTCGCTGCCCCGCGGAACCGGCCTGGCGCCGCGACGTTGCGGAGCCATGCGCGGATGGGTGATCGACGACGCCGGCGCGCAGACTGCGAAGGCCAACAGCCATGCGGCCCATGAAGCCACCCCGGGCGGCGACAGTTCCGGACCGGACGCGATTTAATTCAATTCTTCGTCATCCCTTTTCATTTCCGATTCATTCCGACCACTGGGTGCTCCGATTCAGACCTTCGATTCCGACAGTACCGAGCAGGCGGATCTGCGCGGTGGACGCTCGCCGTGGTTTGCAGGACGCACGCGTGCCGTGCGCCGACCCTTGACCGAGGACACCCGATGCGACGTGCTGATCGTCGGCTGCGGCATCACCGGCTCGCTGATGGCCGAGCACCTGACGCGGCAGGGCCTCGACGTGGTGATCGTCGATCGCGAACTGCCGGGACGCGGCAGCACCGCAGCGAGCACCTCGATGCTGCTGTGGGAAATCGACCGCTCGCTGCGCGAGCTCACCAGTCTCTATGGCTATGAACGTGCCGCGCGCGCCTATCGCGCCAGTTTTGAAGCCGTGCATGGCTTGAAGACGCTGGTGCGGCGGCTCAACCTGCCTTGCGAGATGCGCGACAAGGATTCGCTGTATCTGGCCGCCGGCGACGGCAGCAAGGAATTGATCGAGGAGCACGCGCTGCGCGAACGCACCGGCCTGCCCGGCACCTATCTCGACCACCCCGCTCTGTTGTCGACCTATGAGATCGCCCGCGCCGGCGCCATCGTATCGCCGGGTTCAGCCGATGCCGACCCGATGCAACTGGCCGGCGGATTGCTCAACGTCGCGGTCGCCCAGGGCGCGCGGCTCTACGAGGCCGAAGCGATCGGCTTCGATTCCGCGGCCCATTCCGTCGGCGTGCAGTTGAAGGACGGCGGCACCATCGAGGCGAGTCATGTGGTGCTGGCTACCGGCTATGTGATGCCCGACATCGTCCGCGCCACCGTGCAGAAGCCGTCGTCGAGCTGGGCGATTGCCACCCGACCGCAGCCGGACAACATCTGGAAGGATGCGGCGCTGATCTGGGAGGACAGCAAGGACTATCTCTATGCCCGCTCGACCACCGCGGGCCGCATCATCATCGGCGGCGAGGACAGCGAGGATGTCATCGACCCCGACGCACGGGACGCGCTGATCCCGCGGAAATCTCTCCTGCTCGCCGACAAGCTCGCCGCCTTGTGGCCGCGCGCCGAGTTGGACATCGAATACCGCTGGTCCGGCACCTTCGATACCACCAGCGACGGCCTGCCGCTGATCGGTCCGGTGCCCGGCCACAGAGCCGTCTACGCCGCCTATGGCTACGGCGGCAACGGCATCACTTTCAGCTATATGGCGGCGCAACTGATCTGCGGGCTGATCGCCGGGCAACATTCGCCGCTGCTCGACGATTTCGCGCTGGATCGCGACGGAACCTGACAGGTCGCGAGTCGAATAACGCGGCGCCCGTCATCGCGCTTTGAATCGCGCGACAGAAATCACCACGATGCGGTCTTCGTGTTCAATTTGTTCGAGCGATCGGTCTCACTTGTGTGATGGCGACGCCCGAGATTGCGAGCAGCGCCCCGATAGCTAACGTCGGGGTCATGCGGTCTCCAAGGAACAACACGCTCGACATCAGGGCGAAGACCGGAAGCAGCAGGCCGAAGGGTGCCACGCGGGCCATGGTGCAACGTGCGATCAGCCAGAACCAAAGGCCGAACCCGGCAATTCCGCCGATGAAAATAGTATAGGCGAGCGCCATCCAGCCATGTCCGTCGGCCGTGACGAAGGTCGTCAGTTGTCCATGTTCAAGCAACAGTGACATCAACATGACCTGCGGCACCGTGAAGAGTGACGACCACCCCGTCAACATCAAGGGATCGAAGGGGCCGTGACGCTTGGTCAGGACGTTGGCGACCGCGAACGCAAAGGCCGCGCCGACCACCAGCAGGATCGGCAAGGCATTTGCGGATAGGCCCGGCCCGGTCGCCAACACGACCACGCCGCTGAAGGCAAGCAATACACCTGCGCAGGTCATCGGCGATGGCCTCTCCGCAAGAAGCGGCCATGCTAACAGAACGGTGAAGGGCGTCGCCAGTTGATAGGCGACTGCAGACATGCTGCCAGAACCGAGTCCCAGCCCCACATAGAAGAGCCCGAAATTCAGTCCGCCAAGGAAGACCGAGATGACAGCGATAGGGCCGAACTGTTGACGCGTCGGCCTTGCGACGAAAGGAACGAGCAGCAGTGCGATGGCGAGGAAGCGCAGTCCGAGGAAGAAGAGCGGCGGAAACTGCACCACACCCACTTTGATGGCCACGAATTGATAGCCCCAGAACAGAGGCACCAGCACCGCGCAGATGATCTGAACAAGAGACACAAGCTTCTCCTTTTAAGACTAATCGGTCCAGATATAGTGCGCATATCCCGGCGCGTCTCCGTGGACTCAGCTACCTGATGAAGCGGTCGAGAAAAGCGTCGACAGTGGCTTGCGACGTGGCGAGCGCTGGTCCGGTTTTACCGACCACCCGAAGTCCCTCGACGAAGCAGACCAGTATCCGCGCGGCACTTGCAGGCTCGACCCCGGTTGCCAGCTCGCCTGCCGCCTTCGCGCGCGCGAGTGCGCCAGCGACCTTGACCTCCAAAGCTTTGAAAAAACTGCCGATGCGACGGTCAACCTCCGGGTCGTGACCGGCTAACTCCATGGCTGTGGCGACCAGCAGGCATCCGCGCCGACCGTTGGCGCCACTCGTGCGCTCCACGTAACCCGCCAGGAAGGTCCGCAGGCCATCAACCGGTGCGCGGTGCGGACCGAGTTCGACGTCTGTCCGCGCCAGCGCGTCGGCGATATAGCGATCGAGCGCCCGCAGGAAGAGCGCGTGCTTGCCCCCGAAAGCGGCATAAAGGCTGCCACGCGAAAGCCTCGTCGCCCGAAGCAAATCTGGAAGCGCCGTGCCGTGATAGCCGCGTGACCAGAATACACCCATGGCACGCTCGACGGCGGCCTCCGGGTCGAAACCGCGTGGCCGGCCGCGCGGCAACTGCACTGGAGTGAGGTACTTCATCACCATGAATATAGACCATTCGGTCTATAATTGGAAGTGGCACCTGTGGGTCATTCGCGACCGGGGCCAGCGAACAGCAAGTTCAGCCACCGGCGAAAGCACCGTCGCGGGACGGAGCCGGCCAAAGCCGTTGACTTGCGTATTCGGGACCTAAGAACTAGGAATTTGCGCCAGAACCCTCATGACAGCCTGCCACACCTTGTTCTATGCTTCCCTTGCTGCCGGTTGTAGCCGCGAGTCACGGACTTATCTGTTCCGAGCTTCGGCACGGAATTCCGGCGCGCCGGCAGCACTCAGCCCAGCACCGACGGGGAGAGCTCCGTTGGCGCGACGTCGGCCAGCGGACGCCGCAGCGGCAGGTTCAGCGCGCCTCGCAGCTGCGAGAGGGCTTCGGGTTCGAGCGATCGATCGGTGTAGCGGCAATGCGCAAAGCCCTTGGTTGCACGCAGCTTCACATCCTTGACCCATTGTCCAAAACATGGCGCAAGCGGGCCGGCAACCGGGTCGCCATCGATCAGCGCCTTGTACGGAAAGTACAGATTCGTCCAGCGGGTCAGGGCGAACAGCCCCCCATGGTGCGGCACCTGAACTGACCGCGTCCTCCGCGGCTTTTTCTCGTCCTTGTACGCATGGGTGAAGGTGAAGACTTTGCGGAAAATGCCGGCCGCTGGACTCTTGACCCGCTCCGTTTGCGGCGGACAGGTGGGGAACGAACGCTCGCGAACCAGATCGGCGAAGTCGGTGCTTGCATCCAGGTTCAGAAGCCACCGGGCATGCGCGAGCGGTGAGCCCGCTGTCACGAAATCGCTGACGCGCCAGAGAAAGCCGTTGCGGCGGTATTCGAGCCATGCGGCATGCTGCATCGCCTGCACCTCGTCGACGCCGACTGCCTTGTTGTGACCAGGTCGCGGGTTGAGCACATCTTCCAGCGCGCGTAGCGCGCGGCTGCTCGTTGTCGGAACGACGTCGCGGCTGCGGGAGTGCCTGGCCCATGCATGGCTGAGGATGTCGTAGGCGATCACGCTGCCCAGGCTGTGGCCGTAGACAATGATGCGCGAGTAGCGCCCCCTGTCGTGCAAGGCTTCCAGCAACTTGGCACCGGCCTCGCGGATTTCCTGCCGGCGGGCGATGTTCTCCGCTCGCGGCTCAAGATAGCGCGCCGCATCGCCGGCATATCCGACGACGAACTCGTCACGGAGCGCCCTGAGCACGTACGAAGCGATAGCCGGCAGCGCAATCAGCGCGCCGCCGCCAACGCCCTTGATCCATCCGGACACATCCTTGGTCATCAGCCAGGCGAATGCAATCACCGCGCCGATCAGCAGCACGCGGATCACCCAGACGAGCCGGATCAGCGTCGGCGGAATCCTGGAATCGCGAGACAATACCAGCCGCAGCATCCACCCGTAGATCTGCGCGAGCGTCGTGTCGCGGATCAGGTGTGCCCAGTATAGTTCGTAGACGTCGGTCGTCGGCCGCGTCGCGTCACTTCGCGGCACAGTGGCCATCCGCATCTCGAACAGCGAAGAGACGTAATCGGGCTTGACGAAGTGCAGATCGCCCGCATCAGGGTCGAAAATGTTTGCGACGAATTCGCGCAACAACTGGCCAGGGCGCTGCTCGCCGATGCCGTGTACGACAATGACCGCTTGTCGTTCGCGGCGGCGGTTACGCTCGGCCTGGAGCATGATGCGGCCGACCCTGCGCAGCGCGCCCTGCCAGACCTTCAGGCTGGCGCGCCGCTCGTCTTCACTCGCGAGCCCACTGTGCTGGATCCGCAGCCGACAGGCTCCCTCAGACTTGCTGCAGGGAGACAGCCGGAATGCAACGCGTGCCTTCGCAGGCGCGTCGCCCGGTGCGACGACCAACTCGTAGCTCCGGCGTTCGGGCGGCAGCTCTACGGAAGCGGCAGCACCGCTCGCCGCGGTGGGCCACGTCAACGACACGACCTTGCCGTCGGGGTAACCGATCCGCCTCGACTGCGGATCCGCCGTGACTTGAGGCAGACAGACGGTTGAGCCCAGCTCGGGGCGAATCTCGCAGCCGCGGCCAAGCCAGTATGCGACGACGTCCGGCTCAAACAGGTACTCGGCAACTTCGGCTGTCGGGTACGGCAGTTCAAGCGCGACACGGACCGATCGTGTGAGAGCTGTCGTGGCTGTCAAGGCGACTGACCTCCATGGTGACCAGGTCGCTCGGAAAGAGCAACGTGGTAAGCGTGCGACGGAGACCCGAGTATAGCAAAATGGCGAGCAGGACTTTCTGTCACGATACACGTAATTCAGGTCTGGCGGGGTCAAAGTTAGGCTATAAGTACTTCGAGGCCCATATAGCGTCCGACTTTTGTCGACCGGCGGAGTTGTCCCAAGCGTCATTGCGACCGGGGCCAGCGAACTACAAGTTTGTCGTTGTCCGCTGTTCTCTGCGTGCCGTCGCATCGGTCTGCGAAAGATCAAGGCCGGCACGGGACAACGCGTTGCCATCAGGGACGCGAGCGCTACCTCGGGACTGGAACTTCGCCCCGGCCGAACCCAGGCGTCCATATGGTCGCCGCCGGCGACGTCGAGACCAGCGGCCCTGTTGGCATTCTGGTGCCGTGAACCACAGTGGACTGGCCGGAACCGATTGGTCCCCTTAATCTCGCGTTTAGGGACAGCGCGAGCTGCTGTGATCCGTGGCACAGTTCGAATTGGGCGCCTCCGCGACCGGCCATGCTTCTTGACCAGCGTCAGGCCTTGCAACCGCGCCGGAAACGCCGCCAACGCAGGCAGCAAACGCATGGTTTTGCGCCAGCGGCCAGATTGACATCGCCGGACCGATTGTTAGCATACAAGTGAATTTGACCCTCCCTCCTCCTGGGTTATCCGATGAAACCGGCCGCCTTTACCCGCCACGTTCCGCGCACCGTCGATGAGGTCGTCAAGGCGCTGGCAGAGTTCGCCCCGCTCGACGGCCGCATTCTCGCCGGCGGCCAGAGCCTGGTGCCGATCATGGCGTTCCGGATGGCGCGGCCCGCCCATCTGATCGACATCAACGAGGTCGAGGGACTCGACCGGCTCGCGGTCGATGGCGACATGCTGTCGATCGGCGCCCGGGTCCGCCACGGCGCCTTCCACAAGCCGGTGGTCGACGGCGTGCTCGGCCGGCTGCTGGCCTGTGTCGTCAAGCATATCGCGCATTATCCGATCCGCATGCGCGGCACCTTCTGCGGCAGCCTCGCGCATGCCGATCCGGCGTCGGAATGGTGCCTGGTGGCGGCGACGCTCGGCGCGCAACTGGTGGTGAAGAGCGTGCGCGGCGAGCGCATCGTCGAGGTCATCGACTTCCTCGAAGGCATCATGTCGACCTCGCTGGCCGAGGACGAGTTTCTCGCCGAGGCACGGCTGCCGCTGCTGCCCGCCGATACAAAATTCGGCTTCTATGAATTCAGCCGCCGCGCCGGCGATTTTGCGATGGCCGCGGCGCTCGTCACCTACCGCGTGGTCGACGGCGTGATGACCGATGTGCGCCTCGGCATCGGCGGCGCCGAGGACTGCGCCCGCCGCATTGCCGAGGCCGAGGCCGCGCTGAACGGACAAGAGCCCGGCGCCGAGGTCTTCGCCGCTGCCGCTTCCATCGCAGCAGCCGCCGTCGATCCGCTCGAGGATATCCAGACGTCAGCGGAGTATCGCCGCGATCTCGTGATCGCCGTGACCCGGCGCGCGCTGGACCGATCCGCGCAATGACCGCGCCGGTCAAGGGCTCCGGCACCACCTGGGTCGGGCGTTCGATCCGCCGCGTCGAGGACCCTGCCCTCGTCACCGGGCAAGGCCGGTTTACCGCCGACCTGCCGGCGGTGCACTGGATGCGCATTGTCCGCAGCAGCGTTGCCGCGGGGCGCATCGACGGCATCAGCGCGCCCGACGGCGCGAAGATTGTCACCGCCGCCGACCTCACGGCGCTGAAGCAGATCCGCCCGGGCCTGAGCAAGTTCAACTATGTGCCGGTCGGACAGCCGATCCTCGCCGATGGCGTGGTGCGCTTCACCGGCGAACCGGTCGCTGCAGTCTACGCCGCCAGCAAGGAGCTTGCCGAGGACCTCGCCGACCAGGTCGAGGTCGCCATCACCGAGACGGAGCCTTTGGTTGACGCCATTGCGGCGCTGCGCGACGGCGCACCGCGCGTGCATGACGAGGCCGCCGGCAACGTCATCGTCGAGGGCCGTATTACCACGCCGAATTTCCGCGACGTCTGGGAGTCCGCGCATACCGTCGTTCGCGTCGATGCACGCTCGCGCCGGCAGAACGCCACGCCGATGGAGGCCCGCGCCGGCCACGCCACCTATGACCTCTCCACCGGCCGGGTGACGCTGACCTGCACCGTGCAGATGCCGCACATGACGCGCACCGCCATCGCGGACATCCTCGGCATGCCGGAATCCGACCTGCGGGTGATCGCCCCCGATGTCGGCGGCGGCTTCGGACAGAAGATGTCGCTGGGGCCGGAATACGTCCTGCTGGTCTGGCTGGCGCGCAAATTGCGCAGCTCGGTGGCGTGGACCGAGGACCGCCGCGAGAACCTGATCGCCTCGTTCCACAGCCGCGACCAGCATGCCGGGGTGGAAGGTGCCTTCGATGCCCATGGCAGACTGCTGGCGCTGAAAGGCGACATCATCGCCAATGTCGGCGCCTATTCCTGTTTCCCGACCACTTGCGGCGTCGAGCCGCTGATGGCGCTGGCGGAACTGCCGGGGCCGTACGACGTGCAGGCCTATGACTGCCGCTCCAGGGGCGTGCTGACCCATACCTGCCCGATGGCGCCCTATCGCGGCGTGTCGCGCCCGGTGATCACCTTCGTGCTCGAGCGGCTGATGGACAAGGCCGCAGCCTTCTTCGGCATCGAGCCGACCGAACTGCGCCGCCGCAACCTGATCGACAAATTCCCTTACACCTCCGCCACCGGCCTCGTGTTCGATGACGGCACCTACAAGCAAACCATGGAGATGGCCATCGAGGCCATCGACCTCCCCGGCTTCCGCCTCAGGCAGAAGGCGGCGCGCGCCGCCGGCCGCTATCTCGGCATCGGCATCGCCACCTTCTCGGAGCGCACCGGCTACGGCAGCCCGGCCTTCGCCGCGCGCGGCATGGACATCGCGCCGGGCTGGGAAACCGTGCATCTCACCATCGACCCGTCCGGCTTCGTCGAGGCGCGGATCGGCGCGTCGCCGCACGGCCAGGGCCTGCGCACCACCCTGGCGCAGATCATCGCCGACCAGATCGGCGTCGACCCCGGGGTGATCAGGATCGTCCACGGCGACACCGACCGCATCGCCTATGGCTGGGGCACCTTCGCCAGCCGGTCGCTGGTGCTGTCCGGCGGCGCCAGCATGCTGGCCGGGCAGGCCATGCGGGCGAAGCTGACCAAAATAGCCAGCCACATGCTCGAGGCCGCGCCCGACGACATCGTGCTCAAGCAAGGCGCCGCCCATGTGGTCGGCACCGACCGCTCCATCAGTATCAGCACCATGGCGCGCGCCGCCTATCACCAGACCTTCATGTTCAAAGGCGAGATCGAACCCGGCCTCACCGAAAGCGCCAGCTACGATCCGCCGGGCACCTTCTCCAATGCCTGCCACGTCGCTATCGTCGAGGTCGATATCGAAACCGGCAAGGTCGAGATGAAGAAGTTTTTGGTCTCCGAGGACGCCGGGCTGATCATCAATCCGATGATCGCCGACGGCCAGGTGCAGGGCGGCGTGGCGCAAGGCATCGGCAACGCGCTGCTGGAAGAGATCATCTACGACGAGACCGGCAATATCCTGACCAGCACGCTGGCGGACTTCTTGCCGCCGACCTCGCACGAGATCCCCGACATCGAGATGCACCACATCGAGACCCTCACCGGCGAGACCATCACCAAGGCCAAGGGCCTCGGCGAAGGCGGGCTGATCGGCGCGCCGGCAGCGGTGATCTCGGCCATCAACGACGCGCTGTCCTCGTTCGGCGTGTCGATCGACGAAATGCCGGCCACGCCGCAACGCATTCGGGCGGCCCTGCGCAGCAGCGGAAAACTGACATGACCGACAAGACCGAAATCACATTGAATATCAACGGCATGGACCACGCCGTCGCGGTAGCGCCGCGGCGCACTTTGGCCGATGCGATCCGCGAAGAATGCGGCCAGACCGGCACCCACATCGGCTGCGAACACGGCGTATGCGGCGCGTGCACCGTGCTGGTAAATGGCGAGCCCGTGCGATCCTGTTTGATGTTCGCACAGCAGGCCGCCGGCAAGGAGATCCGCACCGTCGAGGGGCTCGCCAAAGGCGATGCAATGCATCCGATGCAGAAGGCCTTCATGGACAACCACGGCCTGCAGTGCGGCTTCTGTACGCCGGGCTTCCTGATGCTCGCAGTGGGCGTGCTGGAAAGGGAGCCGGACATCTCCGACGAAGACCTCGTCGACGTACTGTCGTCGAACCTGTGCCGCTGCACCGGCTATCAGAACATCATCAAGGCGGTCCGCGCCGCCGCGATCGAGATGCGCCAGTCGTGACCGCGGTCGCCAAACCGAAACTGGTTGGCCAATCCATTTCCCGCAAGGAAGACGGGCCACTGCTACGCGGCCAAGGCCTGTTCGCCGCCGACGTCAACTTTCCCAATCAGCTGCACATGCGCGTGGTGCGCTCGACTTACGCGCACGGCAGGATCGTCTCGGTGGACCTCAGCGCGGCGCTGGCGATGCCCGGCGTGCATGCCGCATGGGCGTTTGCCGATGTCGCCGACATTCCGCCGATCGATTTCCGCCTGACAAAACTCGAAGCGCTCGCCGCCTATCGCCAGACCATTCTAGCCTGCGATCGCGTGCGCTATGTCGGAGATCCAGTCGCCGTGGTGTTCGCCGAGGATCCCTACCTCGCCGAAGACGCCGCAGAGCATGTCATCGTCGATATCGAGGAACTGCCGGTCATCCTGCAGGCCGACGGCCCGACCGGCGACTTTCGCGACGGCCTGTCCACGGAGCCCGCCATCATCCGCAAGGGCTATGGCGACGTCGACGCGGCGTTTCGCGATGCCCACGCCACCGTCGAACTGACGTTGGACATCGGCCGGCATTCCGGCGTGCCGCTGGAAACCCGCGGCGCGCTCGGCCGCTATGTCGCCGCCAGCGACATGCTGGAAATGTACGGCGCCGCTAAGGTGCCGCACTGGAATCGCGACCAATTGGCCAAAATGCTGGGCCGCGCGCCGGCCAGCATGAACCTGTTCGAGGGCCATGTCGGCGGCGGTTTTGGCATCCGTGGCGAGCTTTATCCAGAGGACGTACTGGTTTGCCTCGCCGCGTTGCGCCTCGGCCGGCCGGTGAAGTGGATCGAGGACCGACGCGAGCATCTGATCGCCGCCAACCATTCGCGCCAGCAGACCCACCACGTCCGCGCCGCCATCGATGCCGACGGCAATATTCTGGCGATCGACGATGAGTTCTTCCACGACCAGGGTGGCTACATGCGGACGCATGCCGCCACGGTGCCCGACCTCGCCGCGGCGATGCTGCCCGGCCCCTATCGCGTGCCGGCCTATCGCGCCACCGGCCACATCCGCCTCACTAACAAGACGCCGGGCGGCACCTATCGCGCGCCCGGCCGCTATGAGAGCACGTTTGTGCGCGAGCGCCTGCTCGATGCGGTCGCCGCCAAGGTCGGCATCGACATCGTCGAGGTGCGCCGCCGCAACCTGATCCAGCAGAGCGCGATGCCGGTGACCCGCGCGCTGGAGACGCTGGGCACCGACATCGTGCTGGATTCCGGCGACTATCCGCTGCTGCTCGACAAGGCGCTGGATGGCGTCGGCTGGCCGACACTGCAGGCCCAGTTGAAGCAACGCCGCGCGGCCGGTGAACTTGTCGGCGCGGGCGTGGCCATGTTCGTGGAAAAGAGCGGACTCGGGCCGTTCGACGACGTGCGCATCACCGTCAATACCAGCGGCATGGTCGAGGTGGTCACCGGCGCGGCCTCGGTCGGCCAAGGCGTCGAGACGGTGATCGCACAGATCTGCGCCGATACGCTCGGCGTCCGCTACGACGCCATCAACGTCATCCACGGCCAGACCAACCGCATCGCGCGCGGACTCGGAGCCTTTGCCTCGCGCGTCACCGTGATGACCGGCGAAGCCACCCGCCTTGCCGCAATCAAATTGCGCGACAGGATTCTGGCAACTGCCGCCGAACTGCTGCAGTCCCCGTCCGCCGATCTCGACATCGTCGATGGCCTGATCGTGCGCAGCGGCGGCAGTGCCGGTCCGTCGATCAGGCTGGCGCAGATCGCGGCGGCGCTTGCGCCCGGTTCAAAGCTGCTCGGCGACAATGAGCCCGGCCTGTCAACAGAGGCCTCGTTCGAATCCCGCCACATGACCTATCCCTACGGCGTCCACGTCGCGGTGGTGAAGCTCGCTGCCGACACCGGCGCGGTCGCCGTCGAGCGTTATCTGGTGGCTTATGACATCGGCAAGGCGGTCAATCCAATGCTGGTGGAGGGCCAGATCGTCGGCGGCGTGGCACAGGGTCTTGGTGGCGCGCTGTATGAGGAGTTCACCTATGACGACCGGGGCGAGCCCCTGTCCGTCACCTTTGCCGACTATCTGATGCCGACGGCGCGCGAAGTACCTGCGGTGGAAGTCATCATCTCCGAGGATGCGCCGAGCCCGCTCAACCCGATGGGCCTGAAGGGCGCCGGCGAAGGCGGCACCAACGCGGTGGGCGCCGCCATCGCCTCCGCCATCGACGACGCGCTGGGCCAGCCCGGCGCCGTCTTCCGGCTGCCGGTGCTGCCGCAGACGATCAAGGCGATGTTGCGGGAGCGGGGCTGAGCCCTCATGGTGAGGAGCGCGCCTCTTTGGCGCGCGTCTCGAACCATGAGGAGTGGAGCACTCATCCTTCGAGGCGCGGTGGAAGACGACCGCTCCCCAGAATGAGGAGACGGAGTTCGCCGTGCGCAAGTGAAGCTACGTAATCTTCTTCAGCAACTTCGTCAGAGTGCGCTGCTCGTCCGCCGTCAGCGGCCGCAACGTCTTGGCTGTTATCTCCGAGGCCACCTTGATGGCCGCTTTCATAATCTTGCTGCCCTTCTCGGTCAGCGACACCGCGCGGCGACGCCGATCGGTGGGATCGGCCCCGGTGGTGACGAAACCGCGCAGGCCGAGCCGGTCGACCACGCCCTTGATGGTCGCGGCGTCGAGATAGACCAGCCGGCCGAGATGGTTCTGCGAGCATGGCCCGACCTCGTGCAGCTTGGCCATCACCGCGAACTGCGTCTGGGTGAGGTCCTCGATCATGTTGGTCATGAAAATCGACGTGTGCCGCTGCATGGCGACCCGCATTAAAAAACCGACCTGGGAATCGACATGATAGTCGGTCGGCGGCTGCTCGGCGCCGCCGGGAAGAACCTCGAGTTTGCCGCGTCTCAGCATCGACCTGTATCCCGATTGTCTCTTACGTTATGGACGATCCCAGGTTGCGATCATAGCTATGGTTTGCAACAGTTACACAGTCAAATAAGCGCGCTGAATCTCAACGTTGCCAGCAAGCTCCGCCATGCCGCCATGCCACTGGATCTGGCCCTTTTCGAGGACATATGCCCTGTCGGAGACCAGTTCGGCGAAATGAACATTCTGCTCCGAGAGCAGAATCGAAACACCGGACCTCTTGAGCTCAAGAATCGTGTTGGCCATCTGGTCGACGATCACGGGCGCCACGCCTTCGGACGGCTCATCCAGCAGGATCAGCAAAGGATTGCCCATCAGCGTCCGCGCCACGGTGAGCATCTGCTGTTCGCCGCCGCTCATGCGGCCGCCGGGCCGGTTCGGCATCTCGCCGAGATTGGGAAACAGCTTTAGCAGCTTGTCCTCGGTCCAGACCGGTGCCGGCACGCCGTCGCTGAAGGTGCGCGGTGGCTGGCGGCCGATGTCCAGATTTTCCAGCACTGTGAGGTCCGAGAAGATCCGGCGGTCTTCCGGCGTGAAGCCGAGGCCAAGCCGCGCGATCTCATAGGGCTGCATCCGCGAGATGTCGCTGCCGTTGAACGAGACCTTGCCGCTGCGCTGGGCCATCAGGCCCATGATGGCCTTCATGGTAGTGGTCTTGCCGGCGCCGTTGCGACCCATCAGGGCCACCACCTCGCCGCGCGCGACCTCGAAACTGATGTCATAGAGGATCTGCGCGGCGCCATAGGACGCTCCGAGATTGGCAACCGTCAGCATCGGGGCACTCATCGGTGAGCCTCCGATTTCGCAAAGGTCTTGCCGGTGCCGAAATAGACTTCGCGCACCTGCGGATTGTCGCGGATGGCTTTCGCGTCGCCGTCGGCGATCAGGCGCCCGCGCGCCAGCACGATGATGCGGTCCGCGAAAGCGAACACCACGTCCATGGAATGCTCGGTGAACAGTACCGATATGCCGCGCTCGATCACCAATCGTTTCACCAAAGCGATCAGGTCGTTGCGCTCCTTCGGCGCCATGCCGGCGGTCGGCTCGTCCATCAAGAGCAGGCGCGGCTCGTTGGCCAATGCAATCGCCAGTTCGACGCGCTTGACGTCACCATAGGCCAGTTCGCGGCTTGGACGATCCGCGGCGTCGCGCATGCCGACCTGGTCGAGCAGTTCAAGCGCGCGGTCGCGGTGCAGCGAGGCCGCCGGCTTCCAGAAACGATAGATCTGGTTGGCGTGCGAGATCAGCGCCATCTGCACGTTCTCGGCCACCGTCATGGAATTGAAGGTGGCGGCGACCTGAAAGGTGCGGCCGACGCCTGCGCGCCATATCTCGCGCGGCTTGCGCCCGTTGATCTTCGCGCCCTCGAACCAGATCTCGCCGGAGTCAGGCGAGAGCTGGCCGTTGATCATGTTGAAGCAGGTCGACTTGCCGGCGCCGTTGGGGCCGATCAATGCGAGGAATTCGCCGCGCCTGATGTCGAACGACACCTCGCTGACGGCGCGCACGCCACCGAAGGATTTCGAAAGCTGGCGGATCGTAAGATCGTTCATGACGATGCCCTTCGCCACGACAGCAGCTTCGACAGCCCGCCGACGATGCCGCTGGGAAACACCAGCACCAGCAACAGGATGATGCCGCCGAGCAGTGCCCGCCAGTATTCGGTGGAGCGCATGACGGTGTCCTGCAGAACAGCGAAGACCGCAGCACCGACGATCGGCCCGGACAGCGTCTGGATGCCGCCGAGCAGCACCATCACCAGGCCATCGATGGAACGACCGATACCGATGGTCTCCGGCGAGATCGAGCCCTTGGCAAAGGCGAACAACCCGCCGGCAACACCGCACACCGCGCCGGCAATGGCGAAGCCGAGCCATTGCACGCGTTTGACGTCGAGGCCGATGGCTTCGGCGCGTAGTGGCGAATCCCGCCCGGCCCGCATGGCGTAGCCGAACGGCGCGAACAGGAATTTTCGCAGCAGCAGCACTCCGGCTGCCGCCAGCACAAGAGTGAGAAAGTAGAACGGTCCGCGGCTGTCGAACGGCGCCGCCGGCCAGATGCCGAGGATGCCGTTGGAGCCGCCGGTCAGATCCTCCCACTGGAACACCGAAGCCCAGACTATCTGCGCAAAGGCCAGCGTCAGCATGGCCAGGTAGACGCCGGACAGGCGCACCGCGAACCAGCCGAACAGCAGCGCGCCGAACAGGGCCAGCACCGGCGCGGCGGCCAGCGCGACCCCCATCGGGGCGGCGAACCACTTCACCAGCAGTGCCGCGCCATAGGCGCCGAGGCCGAAATAAGCGGCGTGGCCGAACGAATGCATGCCGCCCGGGCCCATGATGAAGTGCAGGCTAGTGGCAAACAGCACGGCAATCAGCACGTCGATGCCGAGCACCAGCGTATAGGGAGAATTCTTCGCGATCAGCGGCAGGCAGACCAGCACGACCAGCAGGATCAACCCGGCGATCTTGACCGCGGGCGTTGCCGGTCGCATCGGCTCTTCCGGATCGGCTACGCCGCGTACGGTCACCTGCTCGCGGCCGAGCAGGCCGTACGGCCGTGCAATCAGCACCGCGGCCATGACCAGGAATTCCGCGACCAATGTCAGCTTGGAAAAATTCACGGTCATGCCGGCCAGCGAGACCACGCCAAGTCCGATGCACAGCGCCTTCACTTCCGCAATGATCACGGCCGCGAGGTACGCGCCGGTGATCGAGCCCATGCCGCCGACCACGACCACCACGAAGGCGTCGCCGATCACGATCAGATCGGTCGCGAGCGTGGCTGGCTCGCGCGCGATCTGCAGGGCGCCGCCGAGCCCAGCCAGCAGCGCGCCCAGCGCGAACACGCCGGTGAACAGCATGGCCTGGTTGACGCCGAGCGCGCCGACCATCTCGCGGTCCTGGGTGGCGGCGCGCATCAGGCGGCCGAAACGCGTCTTGGCCAATGCCAGATGCAGCATCCACAGCACGAACGGACCGATGAAGATCAGAAAGATGTCATAGCTCGGCAACCGTCGACCAAGTACTTCGATCGAGCCGGTGAGGCCCGGCGCGCGCGGGCCGAGCAGGTCTTCCGGCCCCCACAGCCACAGCGTCGCGTCATTGATGACCAGCACCAGCGCAAAGGTGGCGAGCAATTGGAAAAGTTCCGGCGCGCGATATATCCGGCGCAGCAAAAGGATTTCGATGATGGCGCCGATCAGACCGACCAGCAGCGCGGTGGCGACGATGCCGCCCCAGAAGCCGAGCGCGCCGCCGAGCCTGGTGGCGATCGTGTAGGCGATGTAGGTCCCGATCATGTAGAGGGACCCGTGCGCGATATTGACGATCCGGGTGACGCCGAAGATCAGCGACAGCCCGGCCGCTACGAAGAACAGGCCGGACGCCGACGACAGTCCGTTGATCGCCTGAAAGAAGAAGGAATTGAAGGTCATCGGAGGATAGCCTCTCCCCGCGAGTGTGCGGCGGGGAGAGGACGAGCGGCAGTCATGACAATGCTCCGCATCACTCGGTGGCTGGACGCAGCTTCTTTACGTCGGCATCGCTCGGCAGCACGCTGGCGCCATCGACATACTTGAAGTCGACCATGGTGCCCTTGCCGTTCTCCAGCGCGATCTTGCCGACATAGGCGCCCATCGTCGCCTGGTGATCGCTGGCGCGGTACATGAACGGCCCGAACGGGCTGTCGAGCTTGAGGCCCTCGAACGCCGCGATCAGCTTGTCGGTGTCGGTGGAGCCCGCCTTGGCGATGCCGGCGGCGAGCGATTTCATGGTGCTGTAGCCGACGATCGAGCCGAGACGCGGATAGTCGTTGTACTTCTTCTGGTAGGCATTCAGGAACGTGGTGTATTCCGGGGTCTTGATCTTGTCCCAGGGATAGCCGGTGACGATCCAGCCGACCGGGGCTTCTTCCTTGACCGGATCGAGATATTCGGGCTCGCCCGACAGCAGGCTGACGACAGTGCGGTCCTTGAAGGTGCCGCGCGTGGTGCCTTCACGGACCAGCTTGGAGAAGTCGGCGCCGAACAGCACGTTGAAGATCGCGTCCGGCTTGGCGTCGTCGATCGCCTGCGCCACCGCGCCGGCATCGACCTTGCCGAGCGGCGGCGCCTGCTCGGTGACGAATTCGATATCGGGCTGCTTGGCCTTCATCATTTCCTTGAACGTCGCAGCCGCCGCCTGGCCGTATTCGAAGTTCGGATAGACCAGCGCCCAGCGCTTCTTCTTGGCGGCCAGTGCGTCCGGCAGCAGCATCGCGACCTGCATGTAGGTCGTGGCACGCAGGCGGAAGGTGTACTTGTTGCCGTTGGCCCAGGTGATCTTGTCGGTCAAAGGCTCGGCGGCGAGGAAGAACACTTTCTTCTTGCCGGCGAATTCAGTGACGGCGAGGCCGATATGCGAGAGAAACGTGCCAGCGAGAATGTTGACGCCTTCGCGCGTCACCAACTCGTCGGCGACGCGCACCGCATCGCCCGGCGTCGAGCCGTCGTCGCGCGAGATCACTTCGAGCTTCTTGCCGAGCACACCGCCCTTGGCATTGATCTCCTCGATCGCCAACTCCCAGCCCTTCTTGTAGGGATCGAGAAAAGCGGTCTGGGTCTTGTAGCTGTTAAGCTCGCCAATCTTGATCGTTTCCTGCGCAGAGGCAGCAAAGCCGAACGAGACCGCCAGTGCGCCGGCGAATGCGAGAGAATTGAAGGAACGAGCCGTCATCATGATCGAACTCCGCTGTTGATCGACATATGCCTGAAGCTTATCTGTCGCGGCGCGCCCGCAAGCAAGAGCCAAGCGCGAAGGCCGTCGCTCGCAACGCGTTAAGCCAGCATTTGCTGACTGAATTGGTTTGCACGCAAATAGTCTTGTGCACCCTCTTTGTTGTCAAGACTGGTCTTCATGCAACATGCCTAGCACATCGCCGAAGATTTGATCAGCGCGTGCGGTCGTCCCCGCGAAGGCGGGGACCCATACTCGCTGGCAATGCGGTTGAAATGCTATCGCCATAACGATGCCGTTTCAGTTGCACGAGCGGTGGTTATGGGTCCCCGCCTTCGCGGGGACGACACGTGACCAGTGTAAAACCGACTGACTACCGGTCGCGGAAGCGATCCATCAGCGCCTTGTCCTGGCCGCCGTCGATTTCGATCATGGTGCCGTTGGCCATCTGCACCAGCGGCGACGCCAGCATGACGACGAGGTTGGCGACTTCCTCGACCTCGGCGATACGGCCCAGCGGAATCGAGGCCGGCGCCAGCTTGTCGGCCTCCTCATAGGAAATGCCCATGTCGCGCGACATGGCCCCGACCAGGCCGGCCCAGCGCTCGGTGCGCACCGGACCCGGATTGACGGCGCAGAACGAGATGTTGTGGCGGCCGTACTGGCCGGCCAGCGACAGCGTCATGTTCTGACCGGCCGCGTTGGCGGCGCCCGGCGCGATCTCCCAGTAGGATGGCTTGACGCCGTCATTGCCGATCAGGTTGACGACGCGACCGCCACCCTGCTTCACCATGATCGGCAGTGCGTAACGCAGGCAACGCACATAGCCCATGAATTTAAGCTGCATGGCCTGCTCCCAGTCGGCTTCGGTCAGCGTCTCGATGACGCCGCCCGGCGCGGAGCCGGCATTGTTGATCATCAGGTCGAGGCTGCCGAGCTCCTTGGCAGCCTTCTCGACGAAATTCCTGGCATCCGCGTCCTTGGTCAGGTCGGCGGGTATCGCAACCACGGTCACGCCATAGGCGTTGCGGATTTCCTCGGCGGTCTTCTCCAGCGGCTCCCGGCGGCGTGCGCAGATCGCGACGTTGACGCCTTCCTTGGCCAGCGTCATTGCGATCGCTTTGCCGATGCCTTCGCTGCCGCCGGTGACGAGAGCGCATTTGCCTTTGAGTTGCAGATCCATGGGAGCGTCCTTCTGGGTTTGAACAATGAAATCAGAGCGGGCAGTTGTTGTCGTCAGGCCCCGGTAAAGCGCGGAGGTCGTTTCTCGGCAAAGGCGCGGCGGCCCTCGGCGTAGTCGGCGCTGGCATCGGCCGCGGCATAAAGCCGCTCAGCCTCCGCCAGCAAATCGGCATTGTCGGTGACGAGCGCCGCTATCGCCGCCTTGGCAGCCTTGATCGTCAGCGGCGCATTGCCGGCCATCTTCAGTGCAAGGGCAATGGCCGCCGCCTCGACGTCGCTCTTCGGCGCCACGACATGGACGGCACCCAGCACATGCGCACGCGCCGCCGGCAATCGATCCGCGGTGAACAGAACCTGGCGCGTCGCGCTGGCACCGAACACACGGATGAAACGCGCAATGCCGCGCGGATCATAGCCAAGGCCGAGTTTTGCAGCGGGCACCGCGAAGAACGCGTCGTCCGCGGCGACACGCAGGTCGCAGCTTGCCGCCACCGACGAGCCGGCGCCCATGCAGCCGCCGAAGATCATGCCGATGGTCGGCTGCGGGATCGCCTCGATCGCCTTGCAGGTGCTCTCCACCAGATCGTCGTAGGCGCGGGCCTCGTCCGCGCCCGCTCGTGCGGTCGCAAAATCGGAAATATCGGCGCCGGCGGAAAACATCTCGTCACCGTCGCCGCGGATGATCACGACACGAACCTCGGGCCGGGCACCGACCTCCCCCGCGAAGGTGGCGATCTTCTGCCACATCGCCGTGGAAATCGCGTTGCGCCGCGCCGGGCTGACCAGCCGCAGCGTCGCGATGCCGTCCGCAATATCGATGCTGATATCGCCAGGCGTTTTCATGGCTCAGGCCGGTTTCCGGTGCGACATCCAGGTGCCCGCCGCAGAAGCCGCAAACAGTTCGGCCAGCGCGGCGTTGAACGCCGCCGGCTCTTCCGAGGTGATGGTGTGGCCGGAGCGCGGGATCACCAGCAGGCCGGCCGTCGGCACCGCGCGCTTGAGGAACACGCTGGGATCAAGGCACCAGTCGTCCTCGTCACCGACGATGATCAGCAATGGCACCGAAAATTTCTTCAGCGCCGGCTCCATCTCCCACAGCATCGGCCGCTTGGCCTGCAACTCGCGCATGGTGAGGGCATGGCCGACCGGCGAATGATCGGCCAGCATGCGGGCAAACTCGGCGAAGCCGCGCGGGTCCTTGTTCTTCTGGGTCTGGCGCGTGGCGCCGTCGGCGTAGCGCGCCGCAGCCGTCGGAAAATCCACCGTCTCGAACATTTTCGCGGTCTCGCGCGACGCGGCGCGGCCCTGCTCGACGAAAATGGGATCGGGGCTCGACCCATAGCCGCAGCTAGCCGCGGTCACCGACAGGCAGCGCTGCGGATAATGGATGCCGACGTGCAGCGCGGTGGACGCGCCCATGGAGTGACCGACGATATGCGCCCTGTCGATCTTCAACGAATCCATCAGCGCGATGACGTCGTCGCGGGCGATGTCCTGGCCGTAGCGTGCCGGATCGGTCGGCACGTCCGAGGGCGGATAACCGCGCTGGCTGAAGGTGATGCAGCGATGGGCGCGCGAGAAGTAGCGCAACTGCGGCTCCCAGGTGCGGTAGTCGCCGGCATATTCATGGACGAATACCACGGGACTCCCCGACCCCACCTCTTCGTAATAGAGTTGGATTCCGTCGGGCGTCGTCACGTGCGGCATCATCGCCTCCTGCAGCCGGTCCAGCAGCCGTGCAATTTCATATGTGCACATACGAAAGGCTAGTGGTGTTATTCCACGACTGCAAGAGTTTTTAGTGAGTTATGTTTTGGCATATCGCTTGCTTACAAACAAATATCGCCGCGTATGTTTGCCCGTGAAAATGCGGTTCGCAGCGCTGCACTGCGGCAACAGGAGAGAGTGCCGATGACTATTTTATCACGCCGTGCATTTACATTGGGCACCGCCCTGACGCTCGCAAGCGCAGCATCCGCGACGCCGTCGCTCGCCCAGGCCAAACCGAAGATCAAGGTCGGCAGCCTCACCCTCCCCGTCTTCGCACCGATCATCGTCAACATCATGAAAGCGCGCGGCTTCGATACCAAGAATGGTTTTGAGGCCGACGTCACCGTGTATCCGGGCTTCGCCGCCTATTATGCCGGCCTCGCCACCGGAGAGGTCGACACGTTGATCGGCGGCCCCACCTATTTCCAGAAATTGCGGCTCGAAGGCGTGCCGCTGCAAATCATCGCGACCGGCGCGACGCTGGCGGATCTGGTGATCATCTCCAAGGACCCGGCCATCAAGACGCTCGCCGACCTCAAGGGCAAGCAACTCGCCGCCGACATGGGCAGCGGCCAGTTCCAGATCCTGTCGATCATCGCGAAGTCGCAGAACATCGACATGGCCAAGGACATGACGCTGGTGACCGCCAATTTCGCGGTGGCGCGCGCGCAGCTCGCCGCCGCCCGCGTCGATGCCGCGATGATCATCGAACCGATCGCCACCATGATGATCAAGGAAGACCCGTCGCTGAAGATCATCTTCAACGCCAACGACGAATGGAAGAAGCTGACCGGCTTCCCCGGCTGGGAGCTGGTCTATGCGATGCGCGAGGACGCCATCAAGAAGACCGCGAAGGCGCCGGAGATGTTCCTCGCCGCGCTGCAGGACGTCACCAAATTCCTGCAGACCGATCCGGACGGCGCGGACAAGATCGCGGCGGAAACCGTCAAGCTGCCGCCCGGCATCCTGAAGGATGCAGTGTTGGCCAAGCGCTGGGATTTTGACGCGCAGCCGGCCTGGGGCGCCGAACGCAAGGGAATCTGGGATACGTTTGAACGCGCGGTGAGCGCCGGCTTCCATCCCAAGCTGCCGGACCAAGCGATCATCTATGCCCCCTGATGACGCGCACGCCGCCACACAGATCGGCGAGCCGCGCCGCTCGCTGCTGATCGACAACCTGCCGCGCGAGGCGATCGTCTCGATCGCCGTGTTTCTGTGCCTGTGGCAGGCCATGTCCTATCTGGCGCCGACGCTCGGAATTCCGCCCTTTGCCATTCCCGGCCTCGGCCGCATCGCCATGAGCCTCACAAAAATCACGCCGATTGACGTCGCGGTGACGCTTGGCCGCGTGCTGGCGGCGCTGGTCGTGTCGTTCGCCATCGGGTTGATGGTGGCGATCTGCATGTATCTGTCGGAGGCCATCGAGAAATATCTGCGGCCGATGGTGCGGATCCTGATGGCGGTGCCGGTGGTGTCGTGGATCCTGTTTGCGGTGCTGTGGTTCAAGGGCGTCGAATTCCGCATCTGCTTCGTGCTGGTGGTGGTGTGCGCACCGGTGTTCACCGTGGACGCGCTCGACAACATGCGCGAAGTCTCAAAGGAATTGCGCCAGATGATCCGCTCCTTCCGGCCTACTCCCTTGCAATTCTTCCACAAGCTGATGCTGCCGGCGATCACGCCCGGCCTGATCACGAGCTGGAAGATCACGCTCAGCCTCGCCATCCGTGTCGTGACCATCGCCGAACTGGTCGGCGCGGTGACCGGGATCGGTCATCAACTGTCGGTGGCGCAGGAATTGTTTTCCGTCGCCGACGTGTTCGCCTGGACGCTGGTGCTGGTGGTGCTGCTGTTCATTCTGGAAGCCTTGCTGGTGCGGCTCGAGACCCGCGTGCTGCGGTGGCGGGCATGACCGGCGCGTCCGCGGCGATCGAAATCGCAGACCTGCGAAAAGTGTTTCGCCAGACGACGTCCGGCCAATCGGTAGTGGCCATCGATCGCCTCACGCTGCGCATCGCGCCCGGCGAACTGGTCGCCATCGTCGGCCAGACCGGGTGCGGCAAGTCGACCCTGTTCGATCTGCTGATCGGACTAGAACGTCCGACGGCCGGCAGCATCGTCATCGACGGCAAGACGCCCTATGACGACTTCAACGCCTTTCGCGGCAAGATCGCGACGATCTTCCAGCAGGACCGGCTGTTTCCGTGGCGCTCGTCGCTCGACAACGTCAAGCTGCCACTGGAGCTGATCGGCATCGCCGAGGACGTGCAGCAGACCCGCGCGATGGACTGGCTGAAGCGGCTGGGCCTCGAAAAATTCGCCAACGCATATCCCCGCGAACTGTCGGGCGGTATGCGCCAGCGTGTGGCCATCGCGCGGGCCTTCGCGGTGCAGCCCGAAATCCTGCTAGCCGATGAATCCTTCAGCGCGCTCGATGAGGTGACCGCCGGCGAGTTGCGCAGGACTTTCGTGGCGCTGGCACGTGAATTCAGCAGCACCGCGATCCTGATTACCCATCAGCTCGAAGAAGCCATGAGCGTCGGCGACCGCATCGTGGTGTTCGGCAAGTCGGCGTCGCTGCTTGCTGACGTGAGAATGTCGGACTGGGACCGCGCCGACTATCCGCGGTTGCGGGAGGCGATCCAGAACACCCTGCAGGCCGATGTGCCGGATGCACGGCTGGGACAATTGCCCGCCGGATGACCTGGCGGCGGCGCCCTCGGCCCGCACTATGGCCCCCCGCCGGAAGGCCTCCGTTGACAGCCAGATTAGCGCCGGATACGCCACCCATGGGCGTCGATCAATGGACGCCGACGGGCGTCCCATGACGTCCGAAACGATGCGCCGCAATCCGGCGCACATGTGGGATCGGCATTACCATGATGGATTTCGCCACCCGGGTCCACAACCACAATTACCGGCTCGATCCGATCATCCGGTCATTGCTGGATACCGACTTCTACAAGTTCCTGATGCACCAGTTCATCTGGATGCTGTACCCCAAGGTTCCGGTCACGTTCGGGCTACTCAACCGCACCAAGACCGTCCGGCTCGCCCAGATCATCCCCGAGGCGGTGCTGCGCGCCCAGCTCGACCATGCCCGCACGCTGCGGTTTCGCGAGAACGAGCTGATCTGGCTCGCCGGCAACCGCTTCTATGGCCGGCGCGATATCTTTCGTCCGGAATATATCGAGTATCTGCGCAGCTTCCGGTTGCCGGACTACCAGCTTGAAACGATCGAGGGGCAATATGTCCTGACTTTCGAGGGTCCTTGGGCCGAAGTCACCCTGTGGGAGATCTACGCGCTGGCCATCGTCAGCGAGTTGCGCTCGCGCAGCGCGATGTCCACCCTCGACAAGTTCGAGCTCGATATCCTCTACGCCCAGGCCAAGACCAAGATCTGGGGCAAGGTGCAGCGGCTGCAGGCGCATCCCGACCTGCGGCTGGCGGAATTCGGCACGCGACGGCGGCACAGCTTCCTGTGGCAGGAATGGGTCACCGACGTGATGGCCAACGAGCTCGGCCGCACCTTCGTCGGCACTTCCAACGCCCTGCTCGCGTTCAAGCACTCGTTCGAGGCGATCGGCACCAATTCCCACGAATTGCCGATGGTCGCCGCCTGTCTCGCCAATTCGGACGCGGAACTGAAACGCGCTCAGTACGACGTACTGGCAAAATGGCAGGAGGTCTACGACGGCGAGCTGCTGATCATCCTGCCCGACACCTTCGGCATGACGCAATTCCTGCGCGACGCGCCCGACTGGGCCGCGGGCTGGACAGGCATGCGCATGGATTCGAAGGAGCCGTTTGCCGCCGGCGAGGAGATCATCGCCTGGTACGAAAAGCGCGGCCAGGATCCGCGCAAGAAGCGCGCGATGTTCTCGGACGGCCTGGAAGTCGATTCGATGATCGAGCTGCATCAGAAGTTCCGTGGCCGAATTCGCGAGAGCTTCGGCTGGGGTACCATGGCCACCAACGACTTCCGCGGCGCCCATCCTCGCGGCCTCGACACGCTCGATCCGATCAGCCTGGTCTGCAAGGTCACCTCCGCCAACGGCCGCGCCGCCGTGAAGCTGTCGGACAACCCGGCCAAGACAACCGGCAGCCCCGAGGAAATCGCGCGCTACACCCGGATCTTCGGCCAGGAGGGATTTGCGCGGCAGGCGGTGGTGGTTTAGCGGGACCGTTCAGCCCCCACACCCCGTCCTCATGGTGAGGAGCGCGCTCTTGCGCGCGTCTCGCACCATGGGAGTTCGGCGCCATCCTTCGAGACGCGGTCGAAGACGACCGCTCCTCAGGATGAGGACGGAGTTTGGATCGGAGTGCTCCAATAAGAAAAACGCCGCCCGGTTTCCCGGGCGGCGTTTTTTAAGCGTAAGAGCTGGACCGCTTAAAGCAGCCCTGCACCCCGCGCCCACTTGTACTTGGCGCCGAGCACCTCCACCGGCAGCTCGGTCGAGTAGGCATAGGCAGGGATCCCGTTCTGGTAGAGATATTCCGCGGCCTCCTCAACCTCGACGTCACCGGCCAGTGACGCGACCATCGGCTTCTCGATGCCCTTGGCCTTCATCTCGTTCTTGATCTCGACCATGTTGCGCGCAAACACCATCGGCGGTGTCACGATGGTGTGCCAGTAGCCGAGGATCAGCGAGTGCACACGCTCATCCGTGAGGCCGAGCTTCACCGTGTTGACGTAGGTGATCGGAGGCTCGCCACCGGTGATGTCCACCGGGTTTCCGGCGGCGCCGAACGGCGGGATGAACTTGCGGAACGCAGCATCGAGATCCGGCGGCATGGTCATCAAGGTCATGCCATTATCAACCACGGCGTCGGACAGCAGCACGCCCGAACCGCCAGCGCCGGTGATGATCAGCACGTTCTCACCCTTCGGCGTCGGCAGCACGGGAATGCCGCGGGCGAATTCCAGCAGCTGGCGCAGCGAGCGGGCGCGAATTACGCCGGACTGCTTCAGCACGTCCTCGTAGATCTTGTCGTTGCCGGCGAGCGCGCCGGTGTGCGACGAGGCAGCCTTGGCGCCGGCCGAAGTGCGCCCTGCTTTGAGAACAACGACCGGCTTGATCTTCGACACGCGCTTGGCGGCTTCGGCAAAGGCGCGACCGTCCTTCAGATCCTCGCAGTGCTGCGCGATGATGTTGGTGTTGGGATCCTGCTCGAAGAAGGCGAGCAGATCGTCCTCGTCGATATCCGACTTGTTGCCGAGACCGACGATCGCGGAAACGCCCATTTTCGCCGAGCGTGAGAATCCGATGATCGCCATGCCGATGCCGCCGGACTGCGACGACAGCGCCGCCGAGCCCTTGACGTCATAGGCGGTGCAGAACGTCGCGCACAGGTTGGCCGGCGTGTAGTAGAAACCGTAAATGTTCGGCCCCATCAGGCGGACATTGTACTTCTTGCCGATCTCGACGATCTCTTCCTGCAGCGCAGGCTCGTTGGCTTCGGCAAACCCCGACGGGATCAGCACCGCGCCGGGAATTTTCTTCTCGCCACATTCAATCAGCGCGCCGGCGACGAATTTCGCGGGGATCGCGAACACTGCCGTGTCGATCACGCCCTCGACGTCCTTGACGCTCTTGTAGGCCTTGCGGCCCATGATCTCGGTGGCCTTGGGGTGGATCGGATAGATCTCGCCCTTGTAGCCGCCGTTGATCAGGTTCTTCATCACCGAATTGCCGATCTTGCCGTCTTCGGCGGAAGCGCCGATCACAGCGACCGCCTTCGGCATCATGATGCGGTTCATCGCGGTGACGATTTCGGCATTGGAGCGCGGCGCCGGGCGCGGTCTGTAGTCGAAATCGACGACGATGCGGACGTCGGCGGCGATCGCGTCCTTCTTGGTGGCGAACACGGGGTTGAGGTCGAGCTCGACCATTTCCGGGAAGTCGCTGACCAGCTGCGACACCTTGACGATGATGTCGGCCAGCGCCTCGCGATTGGCGGGATCGCCGCCGCGCACGCCCTTGAGCATCTCGGCTGCCTGGATGCCGTCGAGCATCGACATGGCATCGTCATTGGTGGCGGGGGCGAGACGGAATGTCACATCCTTCAACACCTCGACCAGAACGCCGCCGAGGCCGAAGGCCACCAGTTTGCCGAACGAGCCGTCGGTGATCGAGCCGATGATCACCTCGGTGCCGCCCATCAACATCTGCTGCACCTGGACGCCTTCAATCTTGGCGTCGGCTTTGTACTTCTTCGCATTGGCCAGGATGGTGTCATAGGCCTTCTGCGCGTCTTCCGCGGTCTTGACGCCGACGATGACGCCGCCGGCCTCGGTCTTGTGCAGAATGTCCGGCGAGACGATCTTCATCACCACCGGGAAGCCCATGCTGGCGGCCAGCTTGGCGGCATCGGCCGCGGAGGTCGCCACGCCTTCCCCGGGCACCGGAATGCCATAGGCATCGCAGACCAGCTTGCCTTCGGGCGCGGTGAGGCTGGCGCGCTTGTCAGCCTTCACTGCGTCAAGAATTTTGCGGACCGCATCCTTGGCGGATGGCGCGGCGACCTTGGTGGCGAGATTCGTGGATGACATGGCTTCCTCTCCTAGACGTCTGTTTGAACGAGACGCGATTGATGGCATTTGGTATGCCAGAAACAATCTTGTCAAGACGGCATGGCTGTCGGAAGTGCTGAAAACGCTGGCAACTTGACATCGTGGTATTTGGTATGCCAAAAATTACTGGAGAATATTCTGGTAAGACATCTCCCATGGAGGAGATGATTCATGGCCGTTCGCAGTAAACAAACCAAGGCGCCGCAGACTATGGCTGAGGCAGATATTGCGATCATGCGGATCGCGCCGGAGACCAGCTTCAAGAACAAGGCCTATGAGGCCTTGAAAGAAGCGATTCTCAAGATGGACATCTACACCACGGCCGAGCCGGTGATGCTGGATGAGCGCGCGCTGTCGGAGCGCCTCGGTGTCAGCCGCACGCCGATCCGCGAGGCCATCGCAATGCTCGAGCAAGATGGCTTCGTCAAGACCATGCCACGCCGCGGCATCGTTGTGGTGCGCCGGACCAAGACCGAGATCGTCGACATGATCCGCGCCTGGGCGGCGCTGGAGAGCATGGCCGCGCGCCTGATCACCACCACCGCGCGGAAAAAGGACATTTCGGCGCTGCGCGACTTCTTCAAGGATTTCAACAAGGACCGGCTGCCGCAGGACCACGTAGAGGAATATTCCAAGGCCAATATCGCTTTTCACCAGGCGCTGATCTCGCTCAGCGAGTCGCCGGTGCTGGTCGACATGACCAACGACATACTTCTGCATGTGCGCGGCTATCGGCAATTGACGATCGGGCGCACGGATCGCACCGCGACCTCTCTGCCCGAGCATATGGCCATCATCGAGGCGCTCGAGGAGCGCGACACCGAACTTGCGGAGAAGCGGGCACGCGATCACACGCTTGGGCTCGCGGCCTATGTCGAAGCGCACGGCCAGGAGCTGTTTACGTAGGGCTTCGCGCCGAGCGACCGCTCCTCTACCCCGACACCAACTTCGCAGCCACGACAACACGTCATCAAGAAAAGACCAGGGAGAAGCGGAATGACCGCAGCCATACAGAGCATCGCCAACGCAGCCGACACCGAGCAGGAACTGACGGATGGCTTCCATCTCGTTATCGATGCCCTGAAGCTCAACGGTCTCAACACGATCTATGGGGTGCCGGGCATTCCGATCACCGATTTCGGCCGCATGGCGCAGGCCGAAGGCATTCGCGTTCTCTCCTTTCGTCACGAGCAGGCCGCCGGCTACGCCGCCTCGATCGCTGGCTATCTCACCAAGAAGCCCGGCATCTGTCTGACGGTGTCTGCGCCGGGCTTTCTCAACGGCCTCACGGCGCTGGCCCATGCCACCACCAACTGCTTCCCGATGATCCTGATCTCCGGTTCGTCCGAGCGCGAGATCGTCGACCTGCAGCAGGGCGACTATGAGGAGATGGATCAGCTCGCCATCGCCAAGCCGCTGTGCAAGGCAGCGTTCCGTGTGCTGCACGCCGCGGACATCGGCATTGCCGTCGCCCGGGCCATTCGCGCCGCGGTGTCCGGCCGTCCCGGCGGCGTCTATCTCGATCTGCCCGCCAAGCTGTTCGGCCAGGTGATGGACGCCGAGGCTGGCCGCAAGTCGCTGGTCAAGGTGATCGATGCCGCGCCCGCGCAGATCCCAGGACCGGCCTCGATCAAGCGCGCGCTCGATGTGCTGAAGTCCGCGAAGAAGCCGCTGATCATCCTTGGCAAGGGCGCGGCCTATGCGCAGGCCGACGATGCCATCAAGGCACTGGTCGAAACCTCCGGCATTCCGTTCCTGCCGATGAGCATGGCCAAGGGCCTGCTGCCCGACACCCATCCGCAATGTGCGGGCGCCGCGCGCTCCACGGTGCTGAAAGATTCGGACGTGGTGCTGCTGATCGGCGCCCGCCTCAACTGGCTGCTGTCGCACGGCAAGGGCAAGAACTGGGGCGATGCGCCCAAGAAGTTCATCCAGATCGACATCGAGCCGAAGGAAATGGACTCCAACGTCGAGATCGTCGCGCCCGTTGTCGGCGATATCGGCTCCTGCGTCGCCGCTTTACTCGATGGCATGGGCAAGGACTGGACAAAGCCGTCGGCCGACTGGACCGGCACCATCACCAGGAAGCGCGACGACAATATCGCCAAGATGGCGCCGCGGCTGATGAACAACAATTCGCCGATGGACTATCACGGCGCGCTCGGCGTCCTGCGCACCATCGTCGCGGAACGCCCTGACGCCATGCTGGTGAACGAAGGCGCCAACACGCTCGATCTCGCGCGCGGCATCATTGATATGCACAAGCCGCGCAAGCGCATCGATGTCGGCACCTGGGGCATCATGGGAATCGGCATGGGCTATTGCATCGCCGCCGCGATCGAGACCGGCAAGCCGGTACTCGCCATCGAGGGCGACAGCGCGTTCGGCTTCTCCGGCATGGAGGTCGAAACCATCTGCCGCTACAATCTGCCGGTCTGCATTGTCGTCTTCAACAATGACGGCATCTACCGCGGTACCGACGTCAACGTCGCCGGAGACGATCCCGCGCCCACCGTCTTCGTCAAGGGATCGCGCTACGACAAGATGATGGAGGCGTTCGGCGGCATCGGCGTCAACGTGACCTCGCCGGACGAACTCAAGCGCGCTGTCAATGCCGCGATGGATTCGGGCAAGCCGACCCTCATCAATGCGGTGATCGATCCGGCTGCCGGCAGCGAGAGCGGTCGCATCGGCAATCTCAATCCGCAGAGCGTGCTGAAGAAGAAGAAATAATCCGATTGACCGACGGGGTCGTATGGCCCCGTCCTTTTTTCCTTTCTGCCTGCAGGGCACAAACGACACGGGAGCAAGACCATGACTCAGGCGCTCAAGGGCGTTCGCATTCTCGATTTCACCCACGTCCAGTCCGGACCGACCTGCACGCAGTTGCTGGCGTGGTTCGGCGCCGACGTGATCAAGGTGGAGCGACCGGGGGTCGGCGACATCACCCGCGGACAGCTGCAGGACGTGCCCAACGTCGACAGCCTGTATTTCACCATGCTGAACCACAACAAGCGCTCGATCACGCTGGACACCAAGAACCCCAAGGGCAAGGAAGTCTTGGTCGCGCTGATCAAGTCCTGCGACGTGCTGGTGGAGAACTTCGGACCCGGCGTGCTCGACCGCATGGGCTTTCCGTTCGAGAAGATCCAGGAAATCAACCCGAAGATGATCGTCGCCTCGATCAAGGGCTTCGGTCCCGGTCCTTACGAGGACTGCAAGGTCTATGAGAACGTCGCCCAGTGCACCGGCGGCGCGGCGTCGACCACCGGCTTCCGCGACGGCCTGCCGCTGGTCACCGGCGCACAGATCGGCGACAGCGGCACCGGCCTGCACCTGGCGCTCGGCATCGTCACCGCCCTGTATCAGCGCACGGTCACCGGCCGCGGCCAGAAGGTCACTGCCGCCATGCAGGACGGCGTGCTGAATCTCGCGCGGGTCAAGCTGCGCGACCAGCAGCGCCTGGCCCACGGGCCGCTGAAGGAATACAGCCAGTATGGCGAAGGCATTCCGTTCGGCGACGCGGTGCCGCGCGCCGGCAACGATTCCGGCGGCGGCCAGCCGGGCCGCATCCTGAAGTGCAAGGGCTGGGAGACCGATCCCAACGCCTACATCTACTTCATCACGCAAGCGCCAGTGTGGGAGAAGATCTGCGACGTGATCGGCGAGCCCGGCTGGAAAACCGACCCGGCCTATTCCAAGCCGGCGGTGCGCCTGCCCAAGCTCAACGAGATCTTCTCGCGCATCGAACAGTGGACGATGACGAAGACGAAATTCGAGGCGATGGACATCCTCAACAAGGACGACATCCCATGTGGCCCGATCCTGTCGATGAAGGAACTGGCAGAGGACCAGTCGTTGCGCGCGACGGGCACCGTGGTCGAGGTCGACCACCCCGAGCGGGGCAAGTATCTCTCGGTCGGCAACCCGATCAAGATGTCGGACTCGCCCACAGAGGTGAAGCGTTCGCCGCTGCTCGGCGAGCACACCGATGAGATCCTGCGCCAGGTGCTGGGCTTCAGCGATCATCAGGTCGCCGAAATCCACGATTCCGGCGCGCTCGATCCGCCGCGCAAAGTGGCAGCCGAATAGGCCTGTCGAAATTCGCGAATGAATTCAAAGGTCGCCGAGAAATCGGCGGCCTTTTTCAATAAGAAATCCAAATCGATCCATTTTGCATTGCAAAAACTTTTATGCTGCCATGCAAACAAAGGAATTGTCCCTGGCATCTGGTATACGTAGATTGTCCCCAGATGATTGGCGCGCTTCGAAGCGCCGCAGAAAGGGATAGACATGTCCAAGACCGCTTCTCTCGAGCTCGCCCCGTCCAGCACCCTGTTCGGCCGCCTGATGGCCACCGTTGACGGTTGGCTGATGTCCAGCGCCCGCATTGCGGTGCGTAACGGCGATATGCCCCGTTTCGGTCTGTAGGCCCTAATTTTCAACTGATTTTGCGGCGGGATTGCACGCCTGCCCTGAACTCCTCCCAAACTTGGCCCCGGTTTCCGGGGCCATTTTTTGTCGCTGCGTCCACAGACGAAGCGCAGCCGACCCCTGCGACGTTTTGGCAGATCCCGCACCGGATAAGCCCTTGCGCACTGGCATATCGCATACCAAAATGCCTGACCGGCAATGCTTCGATTGAATGAAAGCATTTTGGGAGGGGATCAAGGCTCGCGACGTCTCGGTAATGAGGCACGAGCCGCATGCATGCGCCACATCCAGATTCAAAAACCCAAGCCCTGATCGCGGCTTGCGTGCCGGGGCCGCTTGGCACAGTTTTGCTGCACGCTGCGGAGGTTTGTATGCCGTCATCTGTGTCCGAAAAGGTGAAGGAAGAGTCCCGCTAAACCAGTTCTGATTTCCAAGTCGACGATCGATCGACGCAATCAAGATCAATGGGAGAGAAAACGATGACGCGTTCTGCCTCTTGTTTCGCGCTCGGCGCGGTTGTGTCCTTGTTCGCCGGCGGATTTGTGCCAGCCTTCGCCGCCTGGGAGCCGATGCGGCCAGTGGAATTCATCGTCCCTGCCGGCACCGGCGGTGGCGCCGACCAGATGGCCCGCACCATCCAGGGCATCGTCACCAAGCACAATCTGATGAAGCAGCCGATGGTGGTGATCAACAAGTCCGGCGGCGCCGGCGGCGAAGGTTTCCTCGACGTCAAATCTGCCGCCAACAATCCGCACAAGATCATCATCACGCTCTCGAACCTGTTCACCACGCCGCTCGCCACCGGCATTCCCTTCAACTGGAAAGACCTCACCCCGGTCGCGATGCTGTCGCTCGATGAGTTCGTGCTGTGGGTCAATGCTGACAAGCCTTACAAGACCGTCAAGGAGTTCGTCGATGCGGCAAAGGCCGCCCCCGCGGGCACCATGAAGATGGGCGGCACCGGTTCGAAGCAGGAGGACCAGATCATCACCGTCGCGGTCGAGAAGGCCACCGGTACCAAGTTCACCTACATCCCCTACAAGGGCGGCGGCGAAGTCGCGGTGCAGCTCGTTGGAAATCATATCGACTCCTCGGTGAACAATCCGATCGAGGCAGTGGCGCAATGGCGTGGCGGCAAGGTGCGTCCGTTGTGCGTGTTCGACGGCAAGCAGATGGCCTATGACGAGCAGGTCGCCGACGGCAAGGCCTGGAAAGACATTCCGACCTGCAAGTCGCAAGGCCTCGACATGGAATATGTCATGCTGCGCGGCGTCTTCATGTCGCCCAAGGCGACGAAGGACCAGATCGAATATTATGTCGAGCTGTTCAAGAAAGTCCGCGCTACGCCGGAATGGCAGGACCTCATGAAGAACGGCGCCTTCAACACCACCTTCATGACCGGAAGCGACTATGCCGGCTGGGTCGAGAAGGAAGAGAAGCGTCACGAGACCCTGATGAAGGAAGCCGGCTTCCTCGCGCAAGGCAACTGAACTAACACGGCAACCGATCGCCCGCATCCGCTTCACCGGCGCTTGGCTCGCAGCCAGGCCCGGGCACGCATGGAGTTTTCATGACCGCGCATGGTTCACGCAATGTCGGCCCCACGCACAGGGCCGTGGAGTCCGGGGTCACGCTGGCGATCGCTGTCTTCGGAGCCATCGTGGTGTTCGGCAGCATCAAGGCCGGCATCAACTGGGGCGCCGAGGGCCCGCGCGCCGGATTCTTCCCGTTCTATGTCGGGCTGATCATCATCGTCTCCAGTGCGATCAATCTCTGGAACGTGCTGCGCGACGATGACGGCGGCCTGTTCGCGGAATGGAGCCAGCTTCGCCAGGTCTTCAGCGTCGTCATTCCCACGGCCATCTATGTGGCCGCAATGCCGTTCACCGGACTCTATCTGGCATCGATGATCTTTATCGCCTGGTTCATGCGTTGGCTTGGCAAGTACAAATGGCCGATTGTCGCGGCCATTTCGCTCGGCATGCCCATCGTCACCTACGTCATATTCGAGCGCTGGTTTTTGGTCCCGCTGCCCAAGGGACCGATCGAGGAATGGCTCGGTCTGTAGTTTCATCGCATTCGTCAGCAGGTATTGAGGACTCCGAGAACATGGAAGAAATTGCCAACCTCTTTCACGGCTTTGCCGTTGTCCTGCAGCCCTTCAATATTGCGGTCATGGTCCTCGGCATCGTGCTGGGCGTGATCATCGGCGTGCTGCCTGGACTGGGCGGCGCCAACGGCGTTGCTATCCTGCTGCCGCTGACCTTCAGTATGCCGCCAACATCCGCCATCATCATGCTGTCCTGCATCTACTGGGGCGCGCTGTTCGGCGGCGCGATCACCTCGATCCTGTTCAACATACCAGGCGAGCCATGGTCGGTGGCCACGACGTTCGACGGCTACCCGATGGCGCAGCAGGGCAAGGCCGCCGAGGCGCTCACCGCAGCCTTTACCTCGTCCTTCGTCGGCGCGCTGTTCGCCGTGATCATGATCACGCTGGTGGCCCCGCTGGTCGCCAGCTTCGCGCTGCAATTCGGGCCGGCGGAAAAATTCGCAGTCTACTTCCTTGCCTTCTGCAGCTTCGTCGGATTGAGCAAGGAGCCGCCATTCAAGACCGTCGCCTCGATGATGATCGGCTTCGCACTCGCCGCCGTGGGCCTTGACTCCATCACCGGGCAGTTGCGCCTGACGTTTGGTTCGACAGAGTTGCTCAACGGCTTCGATTTCCTGATCGCGGTCATCGGCCTGTTCGGGCTCGGCGAGATCTTCCTGACCATGGAGGAAGGCCTGAACTTCAAGGGCGGCAAGGCCAAGATCGACCTGCGTATCGTGCTCAAGACCTGGAAGTCGCTGCCGCGCTACTGGATGACATCGCTGCGTTCCTGCGTCATCGGCTGCTGGATGGGCATCACCCCCGCCGGCGCCACGCCGGCCTCCTTCATGAGTTACGGCATCGCCAAGCGTGTTTCGAAGAACGGCAAGAATTTCGGCAAGGGCGAGATCGAGGGCGTGATCGCGCCGGAAACCGCGGCGCACGCCGCCGGCACCGCCGCGCTTCTGCCGATGCTATCGCTCGGCGTTCCAGGCTCGCCGACCGCCGCGGTGCTGCTCGGCGGACTGCTGATCTGGGGCCTGCAGCCCGGCCCGATGCTGTTCGTCGAGCAGAAGGAATTCGTCTGGGGCCTGATCGCCTCGATGTATCTCGGCAATCTCGTCGGGCTGATCATCGTGCTGACCTGCGTGCCAGTGTTCGCCGCGATCCTGCGCGTGCCGTTCAGCATCATCGCACCGCTAATCCTTGTGCTGTGTGCGATCGGCGCTTATTCCGTACACAACAGCACCTTTGACGTGGTCATGATGTTGGTATTTGGCCTGCTCGGCTACGCGCTGAAGAAATGCAACTATCCGCTGGCGCCGCTGGTTCTGGCCATCGTGCTGGGCGACAAGGCGGAAGAGGCATTCCGCCAGTCGCTGCTGGGATCCCAGGGATCGCTTGGAATCTTCTTTTCCAACACGCTCGTCAGCACCATTATGATCCTCGGTTTGATCGCTCTGTTCTGGTCGGTGATCTCGAACGGCCTCTCGCGGCTGCGAACGACCAGGCCACAGGCCGCCCAGTAAATTCTGGAGCCAAGCCCCTGTCCCTATTGCAAAACCGGCGGTCAAACCGCCGGTTTTGCCGTTTGCACTGCGATACCGCTGCCCAACATTACCGCGACAAACTGTCAAAATCCGCTTGTCTACTGGCATATCATATACCAAACTGTCGATGGTAGAGCGCCGCAAAAACAGAATGGCGCCTCGGGAGAAAACACTTATGACGGATGCAGTTCACGGATCCACTCCATCGATCGCGCGGGTAAGTGATGCGTATCGCTGGACGCAGTTGGCCATTGGCGTCGGCGCCATGGTGATGATTGCCAACTATCAATACGGCTGGACATTCTTCGTCCCCGACATCCAGAAAAAATTCGGTTGGGATCGCGCCTCGATTCAGTGGGCCTTCACGCTGTTCGTGCTGTTCGAGACCTGGCTCGTCCCCATTGAGGGCTGGTTCGTTGACAAATACGGTCCGCGTCTGGTGGTGCTGATTGGTGGCATCCTGTGCGGCATCGGCTGGGCCATCAATGCCGAGGCCACCACGCTGAACGGCTACTATCTCGGCATGATCGTGGCGGGCATCGGCGCCGGCGGCGTCTATGGCACCTGCGTCGGCAACGCCTTGAAATGGTTTCCCGACAAGCGCGGACTCGCGGCCGGCATTACAGCCGCCGGCTTCGGTGCAGGCTCCGCACTGACGGTGGCGCCAATCCAGGCCATGATCAAGGATTCCGGCTTCCAGACCACATTCCTGTATTTTGGCATCGGTCAGGGCATTATCATCGTGATCCTCGCCTTCTTCCTGTTCTCGCCGAAGGCCGGACAGGTGCCTGCAGTGACGCAGAACGCCAATGTTATCCAGTCCCGGCGCAACTACGCCCCGACCGAAGTGATCCGCCACCCGATCTTCTGGCTGATGTACTTCATGTTCGTCATCGTCGGCGCCGGCGGTCTGATGATTACCGCAAACCTGAAGCCGATCGCCGCCGACTGGAAGATCGACAATACGCCGGTGACGCTGATGGCGATCACCATGACCGCGGTGACCTTCGCCGCCACCTTCGACCGCATCCTCAACGGCCTGACCCGCCCGTTCTTCGGATGGATCTCCGACAAGATCGGCCGCGAAAACACCATGTTCATTGCGTTCGGACTCGAGGGCGTCGGCATCTGGGCACTCTACATGCTGGGCCACGACCCGATCTGGTTCGTGCTGCTGTCCGGTGCGGTGTTCTTCGCCTGGGGTGAGATCTACTCGCTGTTCCCCTCGACCTGCACGGACACCTTCGGCTCGAAGTTTGCCACAACCAATGCCGGCCTGCTCTACACGGCAAAAGGCACCGCGGCACTGCTGGTGCCGATCGCCAACTACATGCAGCAGTCATCGGGTACCTGGGACAATGTATTCCTGATTGCGGCGGGCGCAAACATCCTAGCGTCGTTGCTGGCACTTCTGGTCCTCAAGCCCTGGCGGCGGTCGGTGGTCGCAAAGGCGCTCGCATAATCGCTGCAAGCCTCACGCAGAAGAAGCGCGCGCATCCGCGAGGATGCGCGCGCTTTTCGTTTGGCTCGGGCGATCACATCCCGAAAGCAAAATGTTGGCATTATAAATACCAGACTCATTTGCCGCCTGAATGCGTGCCAGCGCGCAGGTTCAAGGAAGACGATTATGTCAGCAATATTGCCATTTCCACCGATCTGGATTCATCAGCCTCTCATCGGCATGTTGACATTTGGTATTATGTATACCAGGTTTGAACGCATAGATCCGATCAACAACTGACCAGAGGAGGATGCGATGAAAGTCGGAGACGTCCTGCGCAAGAAGAGCACGCGCATCGCCACGGTGCGGATGAACGAGACCGTCGCCATCGCCGCGCAGTTGCTGCGCACTGGAAACATCAGCGCGCTGGTGGTGAAGGATGTCTGCCGCACCGAGGGCAACACCGCGGTCGGCATGTTCAGCGAGCGCGACGTGGTCCGCGCCATTGCCGAGCACGGCGCCGCCGGCGTCAATCTCAAGGTGTCGTCGCTGATCTCGGTGCAGCAGTTGGTTTCCTGCCGCTCGACGGACACACTCGAGCATGTCCGCCATCTGATGAACAAGAACCACATCCGCCACGTACCGGTCATCGACGATCATACCCTGATCGGCGTCGTCAGCATCCGCGACATCAGCACCGCGCTGGAGGACGGCGGCATCGAGGCGAAGCAGAGCGCGGTGGCGTAAACACGCACTGTCGTTCCGGGGCGGGAGAGCGAAGCTCGGACGAACCTCAGCCGCTCCACTTGGAGTGGCGTGGAACCTCGATATGGGGCGATGAACATCTCGAGATTCCCCGCCACTCCTATTGGAGTGACTGAGGTCTGCTCGCAACTGTCGTTGCTCGCATCCCGGAATGACAGCCAAGGGCTCCCGCCATTCGCGCATGGCATACCGGCGGCTCGCCCAATGGACATTCCGCGGTCGCGACGGCATCCTGCCTCCCAACATCAAACAACGCGCGCCGTCCGAGCGCCGGAAAACGTCGGGAGCCCCCATGATCAAGACGCGCTTTACCGAACTCGTCGGCGTCGAGCATCCGATCGTACAGGGCGGCATGCAATGGGTCGGCCGCGCGGAATTGGTCGCCGCCGTCGCCAATGCCGGTGCGCTGGGCATGATCACCGCGCTGACCCAGCCGACGCCGGAAGATCTGACCAAGGAGATCGCGCGCTGTCGCGACCTCACGGACAAGCCGTTCGGCGTCAACCTCACGATCCTGCCGTCGATCAAGCCGCCGCCTTATGCGGAATACCGCGCGGCGATCATCGAGAGCGGCATCAAGATCGTCGAGACTGCGGGCAACAAGCCGCAGGACCATGTCACCGAATTCAAGAAGCACGGTGTTATCGTTATCCACAAGTGCACCAGCGTCCGCCATGCATTGTCGGCTGAGCGCATGGGTGTCGATGCCATCTCCATCGACGGTTTCGAGTGCGCCGGCCATCCCGGCGAGGACGACACGCCCGGCCTGATCCTGATCCCCATCGCGGCCGACAAGGTCAAGATCCCGATGATCGCCTCCGGCGGCTTCGGCGACGGGCGCGGCCTCGTCGCCGCATTGGCGCTGGGCGCCGAAGGCATCAACATGGGCACCCGCTTCATGTGCACCAGGGAGAGCCCGATCCATCAGAACGTGAAGGAGCGCATCGTCGCCAATGACGAGCGCGAGACCGAACTGATCTTCCGCACCATGCGCAACACCTCCCGTGTTGCCAAGAATGCGGTGAGCCAGCAGGTGGTAGCGTTGGAGAAGCAGGGCGCGACCTTCGAGCAGGTCCGCGAACTGGTTGCCGGCACCCGCGGCAAGCTGGTCTATGCCACCGGCGACGCCGAGGACGGCATCTGGTCGGCCGGCCAGGTGCAGGGCCTGATCCACGATATTCCAAGCTGCGCAGATCTGGTCTCGCGCATCGTGCGCGACGCCGAGTCCATCATCCGGTCGCGGCTGGAGGCCATGCTGTCCGGTGGCCAGCGCCAGGCTGCGGAATGACCACCACCAACCAGCACTGAAACGAGCATGATCTGATGAAAGCCTTTGTTTACGGCGCCGATGGCGCTGCGATCACCGACGTTGCAAAGCCATCGCCGACCGGCACCCAGGTGCTGGTCCGCGTCCGCGCCTGCGGCCTCAACCGCGCCGACCTCGGCATGACCAAGGGCCATGTCCACGGCAGCGCCGGCGGTGCCGGGACAGTGCTAGGCATGGAATGGGCGGGCGAAGTCGCGGAGCTGGGCCCGGACGCCAGGGGCGTCAAGGTCGGCGATCGCGTGATGGGCTCGGGCGCCGCGGCCTTTGCCGAATACACGCTGGCCGATCACGGCCGGGTATTTCATATCCCGTCCAACGCCAACATGAGCCTGGAAGAAGCAGCCACCCTGCCCGTCGCACTCACCACCATGCACAACGCGCTGGTCACCAACGGCGGCTTGCAGCCCGGCCAGTCGGTGCTGATCCAGGGCGCCAGCTCAGGCGTCGGCCTGATGGCGCTGCAAATCGCGAAGCTCAAGGGCGCCAAGACCGTGATCGGCTCCTCGACGAATGCGGAGCGACGCAGTCGGCTCAAGGAGTTTGGTGCCGATCTAGCCATCGACTCGAAGGATCCCGGCTGGGTCGACCAGGTGCTGCAGGCCACCGATGGCCAGGGCGTCGACCTGATCATCGACCAAATTTCGGGTCCGGTCGCCAACCAGAACCTGAAGGCGACGAAGGTGCTCGGCCGCATCGTCAACGTCGGCCGTCTCGGCGGCACCCATGGCGATTTCAACTTCGACCTGCACGCCGCGCGCCGCATCCACTACATCGGCGTCACCTTCCGCAGCCGCTCGGCACAGGAAATCCGCGATATCTTCAGCGCCGTCCGCGCCGATATCTGGCCGGCGGTGGAAGCCGGCAAGCTCAAGCTGCCGATCGACCGGGTCTATCCCTTCGCCGAGATCGGCAAGGCCTTCGACCACATGGAAGCCAACGCCCATCTCGGCAAGATCGTCGTGACGCTGTAGGATTGTAGCTTGTAGGGTGGGCAAAGGCGCTCTTGCGCCGTGCCCACCCTCTTACACCGCGATTTGCACGGTGGGCACGCATCACCGCGCTGCACGCGGTGACGCTTTGCCCACCCTACGAATTCGTCACCCCGCATCCCGCAAAATCATGTCGGACGCCTTCTCGGCGATCATGATGATCGGCGCGTTGGTGTTGCCCGAGACAAGATCGGGCATGATCGATCCGTCGATCACGCGCAGCCCGTCGATGCCGCGTACCCGCAGCTGCTGATCGACCACCGCCATGGAGTCATTGCCCATGCGGCAAGTCGATGTCGGATGATAGATCGTGCTGCCGCGTTGCCGGCAGTAAGCCAGCAATTCCTCGTCCGTCACAACCTTCGCGCCGGGGTCGATTTCCTCGATGACGAAGTTGCTGATGGCCGGCGCCTTCAGGATTTTGCGGAGGATCTTCAAACCCTCGACATTGGCGGTGCGGTCGGTCTCGGTGGCGAGATAGTTGATGCGGATCACCGGCGGCACCGCAGGATCCGCGCTCCTGATGCGCAACGATCCGCGGCTCTCCGGGCGCAGCTGGCAGATCGACGCCGAAAAAGCGGAGTACGGATGCAGCTTCTCGCCCATCTTGTCGGTCGAGAACGGCAGGAAGTGCACCTGAATATCCGGCGTCGCCAATCGCGGATCGGTCTTGAAAAATGCCGCGGCGGTGCCGGCCGCAATGGTCAGCGGCCCCGTGCGGAACGCGGCATATTGCAGCCCCGTCATCATCTTGCGCAGCGGGTTGTTGACCACGTCGTTCAGCGTGATGGCATTTTTGGCGCGCATCATCACCCGCACCTGCATATGGTCCTGCAGGTCATTGCCGACACCGGGCGCGTCCAGAACCACGTCGATGCCATGCTGGCGCAGCAGCTCGGCAGGACCGACGCCGGAGAGCTGAAGCAGCTGCGGCGAATTATAGGCACCGCTGCACACCAGCACCTCTTTTCGTGCGCGAACCGCATGAGTGACGCCGGCCTGCTTGTAGTCGATGCCGACGGCACGCCTGCCTTCAAACACGATGCGCTGCGCCAGCGCCGCGGTCTCGACATGCAGGTTTCGTCGCTTCAGTGCCGGGCGCAGATAGGCCACCGCGGTGCTGGCGCGGCGGCCCCGTCGCGTCGTGGTTTGAAACATGCCGGCACCTTCCTGAGTGACGCCATTGAAGTCGGGATTGAACGGAAGGCCGGTCTCCACCGCCGCGGCGATGAAGGCGTCCGACAGCGGATCATGCGTTCGCGAGTCCGATACCGGCAGCGGACCGCCCGTGCCGTGAAATTCATTGCCGCCGCGCTGCTGGTCCTCGGCCTTTTTGAAATACGGCAGGACGTCGTCATAACCCCAGCCGGTATTGCCGAGCTGGCGCCAGCGATCGTAGTCCTCATGCTGGCCGCGCACATAGAGCAGACCGTTGATCGAACTCGAACCGCCCAGCACTTTGCCGCGCGGCTGAAACACCTTGCGGCCGTCCAGCCCCGGCTCCGGCTCGGTCTCATACATCCAGTTGACGGTCTTTTCCTTGAACAGCTTGCCGTAGCCGAGCGGCACGTGGATCCAGATGTTGCGGTCCTTCGGGCCGGCCTCGAGCAGCAGCACGGAATGCTTGCCGGATGCGGTCAGGCGGTTGGCGAGCACGCATCCCGCCGAACCGGCACCGACGATGATGTAGTCGAATACGATAGCGGCAGAAGCTCCCGAGGACCCGGGCGCACTGGATTTTTTCATTTTTATTTCCCCGGCACTCCATTTGCGGAGGCACCGCGTAAAAGCTACGCAACCATCGCCCCAATCACAACACTGTCTTGCAGATGCGTAACCCGATATTCACCATCGGGATAACGAACCCGCCCTGTTGCCATGGAATGCGTTGTTCTATGGTGACGCGCGAATCGAGCGACTTCATATTGCGCTGCCGCGAACCCGCGTTGTGATGCGTATCGTATCCTCCCGAGCCAAAGGTAGAAGCATGCGCCCATCGCGACGCGCCTTCGTGAAGTGGATGACGGCGAGCGGCATTTCGCTCAGCCTTTCCAGCCTCGCCATGGCTGAAGATATTGCCTTCGATACACGCGAGACGCTGCCTGGGCGCAACGCCTTCAATCCCGCCGCCAAGGGCGCCGGCCGCGTCGATGGCGTCGCCAAGGTCACCGGCGCGAAACTCTACGCATCCGATTTCCGCGCGGCGGACATGCCGGGCTGGCCCTCCACCACGTCCCACGCGATCCTGGTCCGCGCACCTGACGCGACCCACGTCTATATCGGCATGGATCTGGCGCGCCTCACCGGCGCGATGAAGCCGACCGTGGTCGTCACCGCGGCCGAGATCGACAATATCGGCCTCAGCGTCCCCGCTTTCTATGCCGGCGACCTGTTCTGCCCGCTCGGCAAGACACCGCTTTATATGGGCCAACCCGTCGCGCTGCTGATCTTCGACACGTTTGATGCTTTCGACCGCGCGCGTCTTGCCTTGCGCGACAACACCTTTGTGAAGTTCGGCGAGGAGACGGGTCCGGTATCGCAGCCGCCGTTCGCCGCGTTCCGTTTCACCCGGGTCGCCGGACCCACGCCGGACGCGCCCGACGTCTATTCGCCGATCATGGCCGGCTGGGTCAGCCCGGGCAAAATCCAGAACACCGGACTTCCTGTGTGGGCGCCGTTCGCCAAGGAAACGACGAAGCCCTATGGCGAAGCCGCCCGCCATGGCGAGGCCATTCGCGCCGGGCTCGACGCTGGCAATCCCGACATGCTGGTGCTGGATCGCCAGTTCGATACTCAGTCGATCGATCCGATGTTCCTGGAGCCGGAAGCCGCGCTCGGCTGGTATGATGCGGGCAGCAAGCAGCTCGAACTGGTGCTCGGCGTGCAGTCGCCCTACGACACCACGGAATCGCTCGGCGAACTGTTCGGCAAGGCCAAGGCACCGTTCAGGCCCGCAAAAATCCATTCGAACTACGCCCATATGGGCGGCGGCTTCGGCGGCCGCGACCATACGCCGTTCGTGTTCTACATCGCGCTCGCCGCCATGTTCTTTCCGGGCCGCCCGGTGCGGCTGGCCCATGATCGCTACCAGCAGTTTCAGGGCGGCATCAAGCGCCACGCCATCAAGATGCACTCACGCATCGGCATCGACCGCAAGACTGGCAAGATCCTCGCTTTCGCCGCCGATCACGTACTCGACGGCGGCGGCCTCGCCAACTTCTCGCCCAACGTCGCCACCGTCGCGGCCAACGCCGCGCTCGGCATCTATGACGTGCCGAAGGTCGACGTCACCACGGTGGCGCTGCACACGCGTGGCGTCACCGCCGGCTCGATGCGCGGCTACGGCACGCTGCAGACCATGAGCGCCATCGAGGTGCTGGTCGACGAAGCCGCCACCGAACTGAAACTCGATCCGATCGATTTCCGCCGCCGCAACGCTCTGAAGCAGGATGGCCGCACCCTCGCCGGCAATCGCTACATCGTCTCGGTGCGCACGCCGGAAATTCTCGACAAGCTCGAGCAGCACGCGATCTGGCAGAACCGCATCGCCGAAAAATCAAAGGCCAGGCCCGGCTTCCTGGTCGGCACCGGCGTCGCCGTCGCCACCAAGGACTACGGCACCGGCGGCGACTGCTCCAACGGCCGCGTCGAACTCGGACCCGACGGACACGTCGCGATCTGGAACGATCACACCGAGATGGGCACCGGCGTCAGCACCGCGTTGGCCAACCGCGTCGCGCTGCATCTCGGCGCCATCTCCGATGAAGTCGCAGTCGCTCAGGTCGGCGCGTTCGACGCGCTCGGCATGATCACCTCCGGCGATTCCTACACCATGGACCAGAAGACCCAGGACGCTGCGGCGAAGAACCCGCGCTGGGTGCCGGCCATCAGCTCGGCGACCTCGGCCTCGATCGGCGCCCATGTCGGCACCCACGCGCCGGCCGAAGCCGCCAAGGTGATCTTCCAGTTCGGCCTGTGGCCGGCGGCATTGCTGTTGTGGAAGATCGCGCCGACCGATCCGCGCGCGAAAGAATTCACCAAGGCACAGTGGAAGAACGGCGAGCTGACGTATGCTGCACTGCCGCCCTTGCCGCTGAAGCTGCTGGCAGCCACCGCCCATGCGCGCGGCCTGGTGACCGGCGCCATGGCCCACGGCTTTTCGCGCTGGGAATGGTCGCGGGCGCGCTTCCAGTTAGGTGCTGTGCAGTACCGTGCCGAGATTGACGCGCTGGCGGTGCGCCGCGGCAACGGGCCGTTCCAGCGGCTCGACCGCGTCAGCGTCAAGTTTCCACCGACCGACAATAACCGCATCGGCACGTCGTACACGTCGATGTGCGGCACGACCGTGCGCGTGGAGATCGAGAAAGCCACCGGCATTCTGAAGATCGCCAAGGCCTACAGCGTGCTCGAATGCGGCCAGGCGCTGGTGCCGGAGCTGGTGCTCGGCCAGGCGCAAGGCGGCTTCGCCATGGGCGTCGGCTACGCGCTGCTGGAGACGCTGCCGCCGTTCGAGGGCGGCCCCGGCAACGGACAGTGGAATCTCGGGCAATATCTGATCGCGCGCGGCTCCGACCTGCCGCTGCAGGAGCTGGAGATCGAGATGCTGCCGCCGCTGCCTGATGAAAAGCCAAAGGGCATTGCGGAAGTCGTCATGATCCCGGTCGTGCCGGCGCTGCTCAACGCCATCCATGACGCTACCGGCCGGCGCTTCCAGTCGCTGCCGGTAACCCAAAGCCTGCTCAAGGGAGCGCTCGCGTGACAGCACTGAGCATCACCATCAACGGCAAGGCGCATGGTCCCACCGAGGTGCGCGACGATCTCAGCCTGAACGATTTTCTGCGCGAGCATCTCGGCATGACCGGCACAAAATTCGGCTGCGGTGCCGCACAATGCCTGAGTTGCGCTGTCATCGTCGATGCGCCGGACGGCACCAGTTCCACCAGCCCGACCTGCGTCGTCTCGGCTGCGAGCTTCAACGGCATGGCAATCCGAACCGTCGAGGGTCACGCGACGAACGGCGAACTGACGGTTCTGCAAAAGGCCTTCATCGAACACTTCTCGTTTCAATGCGGCTACTGCACCGCCGGCTTCCTCAACGAGGGCCAGGTGTTGCTCGAGCGCCTCGCGAGGAATCCGGTCGCGCGCGACGGGCTGGAAGCGTTGATCACCGAGGCGCTCGATGGCCACCTTTGCCGCTGCACCGGTTACATCAAGTACCACGAGGCCGTGCGCGACGTGATCCTCGCCGACCCGACACGTTATCTTGTCTAAGCAAGAGAGACGGCCGCATGACCGGCATCAGGAGCGACCCACGATGACCGAGATGCCGGGCAAGACTGTCGCGATCATCGCCGCGCTCGCGATCAGCATGCTCACCGGCTTTGCCGCGGCCGAGACGGCATCGAACGGGCTCGCCTCGCCGCAGAGCTTTGACGGCATCGCGGACGCCAATGCGCGCTCCGCCGCGATCTTCACCGAACTTGGCAAAGTGCTGACCAGTCCACGCTGCACCAACTGCCATCCTGCCGGCGACAGGCCGTATCAAGGCGATCAGGCCAGGCTGCATCAGCCGCCGGTGGTTCGCGGCATCGATGGCCACGGCACCGAGACCATGCGCTGCGCCAGTTGCCACCGCGCCGCCAATTTCGATCCCGCCCGCACCCCGGGCCATCCGGAATGGCATCTGGCGCCGCTGGAAATGGCCTGGCAGGGCAAGACCGTGGCGGAGATCTGCCAGCAGATCAGAGATCCCGCCCGCAACGGCAACCGTCCGGTGGAAGCGCTGATCGACCATATCGGCAAGGACACGCTGGTCGGTTGGGCCTGGCACCCCGGCTTCGGCCGTACCCCCGCGCCCGGCACGCAGGAACAGGCCGGCGCATTGGTCACCGCCTGGGTGAATACCGGCGCCGCCTGTCCAAACTAGCCGCGCTCATGCCCGGCGCGCGCCGCACGTCACGTGTGCAATGCAGCACGTTGACTTGGCGGTGCCGAACCTGAAACAACTCCGGTTCAGCCATGGGCAACGACGCGCGGCAGTCCACGGCGCCCTGCTCTCCCCAACATTCAGCCAAGCCGCAACGCCGCGACAGCCGAACCAGCAAGGTATCTGCATATGACGACGGACAGGCCGGATCCATCGGTCGACACAGTGGTGCTCGGTGCCGGTATTGTCGGCGTGTCGGTCGCGGCACATCTGGCGAAACGCGGCCGATCGGTGGTGCTGGTCGACCGTCGCCTGCCGGGCGAAGAGGCTTCGTTCGGCAATGGCGGGTTGATCCAGCGCGAGGGCGTTTTCCCGCACGCGTTCCCGCACAGCATTCCCGATATCCTGCGCTATGGGCTGAACCGCCAGAACGATGTCCGCTACCATCCTCTGGCACTTCTGCAGGTTGCCCCATTTCTGTTGTCGTACTGGCGAAATTCCAGCCCCCAGCGCTACCTCGCCCTCGTCCGGCAATATGCAAAACTGATCGAGCACAGCGTGGCGGAGCATCAGACGCTCGCCGAAGCGGCCGATGCTTCGCACCTGCTCAAGAGTGGCGGATGGCTCAGGGCCTTCCGGACCCAAAAGGCCCGGGATACGCGGCTGCAGCAGGCCGAGGTCATGCGCAGCGAGTTCGGGCTGAATTATCGGAGCCTCGATGCGGTTGCCCTGCAGCGGGAGGAGCCGTACCTGGCGCCGCTGATGATCGGCGCGATCGACTGGACCGATCCGTTCCGGATCGAGAGCCCGCATGCGCTGACCATGGCCTATTTCGCGCTGTTTCAAAAACTGGGCGGCCACTTCGTGCAGGGCGACGCCCGAACCTTCGCGGCGGACGGCCGGGGCTGGCAGGTGACGACCGCCAACGGCATCATCCGGGCCGGCAGCGCGGTGGTGGCGCTTGGTGCGGCGGCCCCGGATGTCACGATACCGCTCGGCTACAATCTCCCGCTCGCGGTCAAACGCGGTTATCACATGCACTACAGCCCCGCCGGCGATGCAAAGCTGAATCGTCCGGTGCTCGACACCGAGGGCGGCTATCTGCTGTCACCCAATGTCCGCGGCATTCGTCTCACCACAGGCATCGAATTCGCGCTGCGCGACGCCCCGCGCACACCCGTTCAACTCGGCGTGGTCGAGCCGCTGGCTCGATCGCTGTTCCCGCTGGCAAGCCGTCTCGACCCGGAGCCATGGATGGGGCTGCGGCCGTGCACGCCCGACATGATGCCGATCATCGGGCCTGCGCCCCGGCATTCCGGCCTGTGGTTCGCGTTCGGCCATGCGCATCATGGATTGACGCTGGGGCCGGTGACGGGACGTCTCATTGCCGAGATGATGACGAACGAGACGCCATTCGTTGATCCCGCGCCATTCGATCCGCGCCGCTTCTGATCGATAACGGCAAGTTCGTCGGCAGAACGCGTCGCAGGAACTCGCCGTACCCGGCTTGCACAGGACGACGCTGACTGCGACTAAGTTGCAGTTGCGAATAGCTGCGTTGACGTCAAGCGACGGGCTGGTAAACCGCGCCCATGAGCATCCCGACCATCACCCAGACTAAATCGCGCGTCGCCGTGATCTCGATCTTCGCCAGCGCCAGCATGGCAGCCGCCAAGCTGGCGGTGGGCATTGCCATCGGCAGTCTGGCGCTGATCTCCGAGGCGCTGCACAGTTCGGTGGATCTTGTCGCCACCGTGATCACCTGGCTCGTGGTGCGGGTCTCCGATCGCCCCGCCGACGACGAGCATCACTACGGCCACGGCAAGATCGAAAGCCTGTCGGCGCTCGGCGTCATCGCGATGCTCTACGTGCTGGCCGGCGGCATCCTGGTCCAGGCCTACAGCCACCTGCGCGAAGGCGTGGCGCCGCCGACGTTGTCGGCGCTGCCGTTCGTGGTGCTGCTGGTCGATATCGCGGTGAATTTCTGGCGCGCCCGCGCGCTGCACAGCGCGGCGCGCGACACCAAGAGCCAGGCACTGGCCGCCGACGCCCTGCATTTCGCCTCCGACGTGCTCGGTTCCGGCGCGGTGATCATCGGCCTGACGCTCTCCGGTTTCGGCTATGCGTGGGGCGACGCCGCGGCCGCCATCGGCGTCGCGGTGGTGATCTCGTTGCTCGGCCTGCGGCTCGCGCGCTCGACCGTGGAGACCTTGCTCGACCGCGCGCCGGAAGGCGCGGCGGAAAAGGCATCGGCGGCGATTGCCGCCGTACCCGGCGTCGTCGACATCGAACGGCTGCGCGTCCGCATGGTGGGGACCATCCATTTCATCGACGCCATCGTTCATGTGCCCCGGACCTATCCGATCGACCGCATCGAGGACATCAAGCGCAATGCGCAGGACGCCGTCAGCCGGGTGCTGGACGATGCCGACCTGACCTTCACCGCCGTCCCGATCGCCGACGACAACGAGAGCATCCGCGAGCGCATCATGGTCATCGCGCGCAATTCGGGCGTCGCCATTCATCACGTCACCGTCCATGACCTTGGCGGCCGGCTCACCGTCAGCATCGATCTTGAGGTCGATGGCGAAATGCCGCTGAACGCGGCACACGACATCGCCCATGAACTGGAGCGCAGTATCCGTGACGAATTCGGCGCAGACGCCGAAGTCGACACCCATATCGAACCGCTGCAGCCCGATCTGCCGCTGGGCACCGACGTGGCACCGGCGCGCGCCGAACAGATCAGCGAGGCGCTGGTGCGATTCGCAGCCGGCGGCGCCATCAATGACATCCACAATGTCCGTGTGCGCGATACCGATGCCGGCGAGATCGTGAACTTCCATTGCCGCGCGGCGCCGACCATGAGCGTGATCGATGTCCACAACGGCGTCGACGAGATCGAGCGCGCGTTGCGCGGGGCGTTTCCCAGCGTGAAGCGCGTCATCAGTCACGCTGAACCGCAGCGCAACGCCTGAGCGCGCAGCGTTCCTGTTTCGGACTCGCCGATCTCCGTATGATCACGGATCGATCGCACAAATTTTCCCTTGGATAGAATTTATTTCACGTTAACGTTTCGTTGACTCTCGACAGCCCGGCCAAACTGGATTCAAATGAATTTGTTGATTCGAAGCGACGGGGCAGTCTTTTCGGTCAGAGTTTTAGCGACACAGCCGAGGGGGCTCAGGTATGGCGCGCGCACACGCGGCGAGCGCATGCGTCCAATCCGATTCGATCAAGGGATTGGCGCAGTCGATCGCGAAACCGGCCTATCATAGGCTATTGATAGCGGAGCCAGCGCTCCGTCGTGCAGTGCCGACGCTGATCATCGCCTTTCTGATCACCATTTTCTTTGGCGCCTTCGTGCAGATCCTGGATCAGGGCCGGCAGAAGCAGGCATCCACCAAACGCGACATGGCGGCACTGGCCGATCTGCTGGCCGAGCGGCTTGAGCGCATCGGCGCGGTGCGGCAGGACCGCGCCGCATCGGTCGAACGGCTGCAGGCCGCGCTGCCCGGTCTCATTCCGTCATGGGGCATCGCGGGAGGTCGCCACGTCGTCATCATCGGCGCCGATCTCCGCATCCTCGCCCGGGTGCCAATCGATGTGCCGCTCGGCAACACCAGCCGCATTCTCGACGTGCTGAGCGCGACCCAGTCAGTCATCCCGCAGAGCCAGCACGCCGACGCAGTCGAAGTCACCCTGCCCGGCGGGAGCCACGCTCTCGCCATCCAACGCATCGTCAAGTCGTTGCCAGGCCAGATCGTCATCGTCCAGGAAAACAGCGAATCGATCTGGCGCTCCGATGCTGCACTTGCCATCACACTGTCGGCGACCACCGGTTTCGTGGTGCTGATCCTCGGCTTTGCCTTTCACTGGCAATCGACCCGCGCCCGCGAGGGCGACGCCATCAACGATGCCGTGCGCGGCCGCATCGACACCGCGCTCAACCGCGGCCGCTGCGGATTGTGGGACTGGGACCTGTCGCGCGGACGGATCTTCTGGTCGCAGTCGATGTTCACCATGCTGGGGCTCGACAGCCGCAGCGACCTGCTCACCTTCGGCGAAGTCAACGCGCTGGTGAAGTCTGATGACATCGACCTGTTCGAGATCGCCGACCAGTTGATCTCCTCGCAGCTCAGCCACATCGACCAGACCTTCCGCATGCAGCACAGCAACGGCCACTGGATCTGGCTGCGGGTGCGCTGCGAACTCAGCCAGGGTCCTGCCGACAACGGCCAGCACCTGATCGGCATCGCCGTCGACATCACCGAGCAGAAGAGCCTCGCCGAAAAGACCGTCGAGGCCGACCTGCGTCTGCGTGACGCCATCGAGACCATTCCGGAAGCCTTCGTGCTGTGGGACGCCGAGGATCGTCTGGTGCTGTGCAACTCGCACTTCCAGCGGCTCCACAAGCTGCCGGATTCCGCGGTCACACCCGGCACCTCGTATGAGACGGTGCTCGAAGTCGGCAGCATGCCCGAGGTGCGCACCCGTCTCGCCGAATCCAGCGCCCACGCCCCCGGCGCCCGCACCTTCGAGGCCCAGATCGAGGATGGCAGCTGGCTGCATATCTCCGAGCGCCGCACCAAGGACGGCGGCTACGTGTCAGTCGGCACCGACATCACCCGCATCAAGGAACACGAACAGAAGCTGGTCGACAACGATTTGCGGCTGCGGGCCACCGTCATCGATCTCAAGCACTCGCAGACCACGCTGGAGCAGCAGGCGCTTGAGCTCGCCGACCTCGCACAGAAATATTCCGACGAGAAGAACCGCGCCGAGGAAGCCAACCAGACCAAGTCGAAGTTCCTCGCCAATATGAGCCACGAGCTGCGCACGCCGCTCAACGCCATCATCGGCTTCTCCGAGATCATGGGCAGCGGCATGTTCGGCACGCTCGGATCGGAAAAATACCAGGAATACTGCCACGACATTCTCACCAGCGGTCACTACCTGCTGGAAGTCATCAATGACATTCTCGACATGTCGAAGATCGAGGCCGGGCGCATGAAGCTCGACCTGGAGCGGCTCGATCTGGCCAAGACCCTTTCGGAATCGCTGCGCGTGGTGTCCGGTCGCGCCGACGACAAGCAACTGACCCTGTGCTCGGACATCGAGGCCGACCTTGCGGTTGTTGCCGACCGCCGCGCCATCAAGCAGATCCTGGTCAACCTGCTGTCCAATGCGGTGAAGTTCACGCCCGACGGCGGCAGGGTCGAGGTGCGCGCGCGCGTGCTGCGCGACTCCGTGGTGCTGATGATCGCCGACACCGGCATCGGCATCGCGCCGCATTCGCTGCGGCGCCTCGGCAAGCCGTTCGAGCAGGTCGAGAGCCAGCTCACCAAGACCTATCACGGCTCCGGACTTGGACTGGCGATCGCCAAGTCGCTGACCAACCTGCATGGCGGCTCGATGCGGCTGCGCTCGAAGCTCGGCACCGGCACCGTGGTCTGCGTGACCCTGCCGCGCGAAGGCAACGCGACGGCGGCGAACGTTTCGCAGGCGGCGTAAAGCGGATCGGGACGCAATACGTCATTGCGACGGCCCCTCGAAAAATCGGCGCCATGCACCTCATGGCCCGAGACGCGTCGGAAGGCGCACGCCTCACGGATGGGACGGTGGAGCGGCTCGGCTCAAAAGCTCTAATAGTACCAGCTCACGACGGAGTACTTCGTACCTTCACGCACCGGGAGGCTGGCGTGGGGGTGTGTATAGGCGGAGGGGAAAAGCACCACCGCCCCAGCCTCGGCCTTGATCTTCACCCGTTGTCGGGGAAAGTCCAGTTCGCCGCCCTCGAAGCCCTGATTGCAGAAGGCGACGACCGAAATCTGGCGGCCCACAAAGGTCGGATGGCCACGAACCACATCTACATGAGTATCAAAGAACTCGCCCGGCTCATAACGCAGAAGATTGTAGCCCCGGGAACGAGCAGCATTGGCGAAGGGGTTGATCATCTGACGGTAGGCCTCAAGGAAGGTCGACCCGGCAGCCTTGCAGACGGCGTGATAGACCGACAACTCATCGGGGAGCTGGCCGGCTGACAGGCCAAAATGCGAATTCGAGCGATGATCGGAATCTTCGTAAGCATGCGCGTTGCTGTCGACGATCAGTGACTTCTCGAATATCTCGGGGCGGGCTTCCGCGATCGTCACAAGTTGCTGCAAGTGCGGAAGCCCGTTGTGGATGAAGAGAATGTCGTCATGAAATTGTTCGGCCGAGGCCTGCCATCGGCAATCCCCCGGCTTCAACGCCGGATGGTCTGCCGCGATGTCGAGATCCAGTGACCTCATGCCTGTTCCTTCGCCAGGGCTGCCCGCAGCACGCTTTCGATCCGCGTCTGGGCGTCTGCATCAAGCTTGGCCAGTTGCGCCTCCAGCGGAAGCTGTTCAAGGGCCACGTTTCGGCGTTGATACGCCCACTGCATTTCCGCGATCGCCGCGCCCGGCAGAAGGGAAGCCGCCTTTTCGTAGATCGCGCGTTCGGTCTCGATCATGTCGAGGGTGAGCGGAATTCGCGCAAGCTGTTCGAGCGCGTTCGCAAGGTCGAGCGTCATCAGATCCGCGAGACACTCCCTGCTGATCGAAATCGTCGCTCCGTCCTTGAACGTCTGCAGGCAGTAGCCTGCCTCGCGATCGAGGTTTTCGTAAATCGACGATCGGTTGGCCACGCAATAAAGGTACGCGGTTTGCTCCGCCTGTGTGCCGATCACGTCCCACACCTGTTGTCGTTGCTGCAGGGTGAAGGCGGCATGCCTGAACGCCTGCGTGCCATAGACGCTGTGGAAGAGGCCCGCGACACAAAGCGGCTCCGCGCAGCCCCACCGATGCAAAATGCCGTACGTATTGGTGAGGTGTTTCAGCAGATCGCCGCCCGAATGGTCCGTCTCGTGCGCGGCCGCCGATTCAAGGAACCGCAGCAGAGGCTGGATCTTTCGCCGCTCGGCGCTTTCGCCATCGGCTGCCCCGCCGGGAAGCGACGTCGATCCGGCAGCGCCGTCGTGCAGTTCCTTGGCAGCCTGCGTTTGCCAGAACGAAAAGATCACCGTGTATCGGACCCCGTGGCGAACATCGCTGACTGCATGGTACGATCGCGCCGACATGGCAAAGCCCATACCGGTATTGTGACCCGGCCCAACGACCGCATGAATATCAAACGGGTTCTTGCTATTGAACAGCAGGAGATGCCCACCATACTCGTCGCGCCAGCCGTGATTGAGCTGCAGGATGAAACGATGCGTCTCAAGGTCGTCATGGGGCTCATCGTTGTGGATTCCTATGCCCTGCGAGGGGAGCAGCTTGTGGGCAACGACCTGAATCCGATCCGACAACTCGGTCCCGAGCAGGGTCTGGATCCGGCGCTTGAGTTCCTCCAACGCCTGCCGTTCGAACAGCGCCGCACAGCCGTTCGGAGTCGGGGCATTCAGCAGATTGCACTCGTACTGCTCGAAGAAACCGCCATTGTGCAGCTTCCATTGCACGCCGGCCTCCAGCCAGTGCAGCAGGTTGTTGGCCAGGTCGGAACTCAGGACCTGGCTCGAAGTGAAATAATGGAAAGGCGTCTGGTGTGCCTCAGCCGTCTGGATGTAGGTTTGGTGCAAGACAGCCTCCCGACTTAACCTCACAATCGTACAGCTTCAGTGTTGCAGAAGGCCGATGACCCGATCGACCGTGTCATCGTGCGAGACGTCGCTCTCGATCCTTCGCCAGATATGGCCGAAGATCTCCTGGAAGTCATCGCAATAGACGCTGGGATTGTTGTAGCGGTTGGCATTCGACCATCTGGACGCAATGTGTCCTCCGCCGCAGACACTCTTATACACACACTGCTGGCAACGCGGAGCCAGGGTGATGGCGGCATCTCGCACCTCGCGCCAGAGCGGATCGCGCTGAATCGCCTGCAAGTCATGGCTGAAGATATCGAAACTGGTCGTCGTGGCCTTGCTGCCGGCGGTCCTGAGCACGTCGAGCGGCTCCAGACTGCCGTCCGTCAACAGGGTGAAGGTCGTAATCGGGCGATGCCCGATCGACTCCGAGTGGCTCGGGACGCCGAGCAGGCCCTTGGTAACCGTCTCGATCCAGCGGACGTGAATATCCTCTTTCTCGAAGGCGTCGTACACGACGTCGAAGAGTTTCTTGTAGTAGCGGGCGATCGAGGCCGGTTTGTCCTCGTGGGTTGCATCGGGGACCAGAATATCGAAGCTTCGTGCACCCAGCCGGTCGACGAAGAAGGCGCAAAGTTCTTCCGGGTCCGATTCGGGGCTGCAGACGGCGAGCACCCCGGGTCGGATACCCTCGGCGGCCAGAATTGGCCATGCCGCCAGAACCTTGTCGAAAGTGCCGCGGCCCTTGAGGTCGACCCGGCGTTGGTCGTGGATCTCTTCGGGGCCATCGATACTGATGGTGACGGCGATCCGGAAGGACTTGAACATGCGCGCCCAATCCGCGTCGACCAGCACGCCGTTGGTGGTGATCGCCAGTTTAAGCCGGAAGCCCAGCGACTTCTCCATGTCGCGGAGTTTGGTGCAAAATGCCCTAAACCGGTCCTTGCCGAACAGCAGCGGCTCGCCGCCGTGGAACAGGATGGAAAAATACTCAAGCTGATAGGTTTGAATATGCGCCGCGAGTTTGGCGAGGAAGGCGGCCTCGACGTCCGGCGTCAAGATGGCCGGCTTCTCGTATACCGTTTCATCGCGAAACCAGTAGCAGTACGAACACTTGAGATTGCATCGGGCGGCAAGCTTCATGAGAATGTAGTGGAAGACTTGCTCGTCCTGGGGCTCGACAAGGTTCGTCATGATCAACTCTCTGCCAGTCCATTCGGCTTAGCGCTCCTCTGGCCGCCGACCGGAACGCAATCGTCAAACGAAAGCCCGCGCCCAAGCGAAACCGAATGGCGCCATTTCCGTAAACGGTTGCCGGTCCACTCGTTTGACGCGCACGGCGCCAACGTGTCACCAGAGGCTACTTGTTGAAGAACGGGCGGCACGGAAAGCTGTCGCCATCCAACTCGTCGCCCGCCTTTACAACCACCGCACCCGCATCGACGGAACACGCTGTCCATCGCGAGCTCGACGCAATCGCATCCTGCAAATGGACGTTCGACTGCGTCGCGCCTTCCGTAGCTTCCCGCTACGGCCCCAGTTCCTTCTTCAAAGAAGCGGACTTCTCGGGAAATTCGCGGATCTCGGCAATGGACTGTAGCTCGTCTCCGCCCCGGTCGTATGGTCCTCGATCAAAACCAGAGCGGTCGAAGGCCGCAGCCGCGGCTTCTTTCGCCAGCGCTTCCTTTAGAGTGGATTCGATGCGGGAACGGGCTTCGGGGCTCAGCCCCGAGAGACGTTTCTCCAGATTTAGATCTTCGGCCATTGTCCAATTCCTCCCTTGAAAAATGCAGTGACCTTTCACGGTTCAGAACTTCGGGGTCGTCAAAGGAAAGCTATCGATGATTAGGATTACGACGAGAGCAACGAAGCGTTGTATCCGGCAACGTACGGCAGCAGTCGTAAAGCCAGTAATTGCCGTACCGCAAACCTATCGTTGAAGTTGCATTTCGGGAAACCCACATCTGCGTGATCGCGGCGTATTTTCGCAAAATGATCTGGAGGGCACTGCGTTGTAGGCCATACGGCGACGAAAATTCGGCAGGCGCGACTACACTAGTAACTTGCAGCCCTGCCCAGTTTAGCTTTCGCCCTCGATGATAGCCCGAAACACCCGACGCACCTCGCTTTGCGTTTCTCGCACCCTGGCCTGCAGCGATGAAAAGTCCGGAGCGTCGCCGGCACGGGTCAGCACCCGCAGCAGATCTTCGCCGGCCGTCTCCGGCTTGAACTTGCTGCTGACGCATAGCCGCAGGATCTGCGTCAGGTCGTGGTAGAGCCGCGCCGCCGGGCGCAGCACGTCAGCCGCGGCGGGCGGCAGCAGTCCCAGCCGGGTGGCGTTGTCGAGCACCTGCTGGGTGCTGACGCTGAGAATCTCGGGCGTCGTCGCGGCGTGAACGAGCTGCAGGTACTGGGCGACGAACTCGATATCGACCATTCCACCGGCGGCATACTTCAGATCCCAGCCGTCGCCCTCGCCCTTTTCCAGCGCGATGGCCCGGCGCATTTCCGCGACATCGCTGGCAATGACGGCGCGGTCGCGCGGCCGCGTCAGCACGGCGCGGATCACCTCATCGATGCGGGCACGAAACTCGGGCGGCGCCGAGATCACCCGCGCCTTGCTCAGCGCCATGTGCTCCCAGGTCCAGGCTTCGTGGTTCTGGTATTCGGCGAATGAATCGATCCGCGACGCCAGCGGCCCGGCCCGGCCCGACGGCCGCAGCCGCATGTCGACGTCATAGAGCACGCCGTAATTGGTGCGGGTGGTGAAGGCGCTGATCAGCCGCTGCGTCAGCCGCGCGAAATACTGCGCGCCATGCAACGGCCGCGCGCCGTCGGAATCCGGTTGTTCCAGGTCGTGGTCATAGATCAGGATCAGGTCGAGATCCGACGATGCGGTCATCTCGCGGCTGCCCAGCTTGCCCATCGCCAGGATCGCGGTCTGCTGGCCCCTGATGCGGCCATGCTGGCTGGCGAACTGATCTGTCACCAGACCATGCAGCGTGTTGGTGATGCCTTCCGCGACGTCGGCAAAGGCAACGCCGGCCTGCTGCGCCGACACCGTGCCGGACAGGATGCGGGCGCCGATCAGGAACAGGCTCTCCTGCCCGAACAGCCGGAGACGATCGAGAAACTCCTCATAGGAATTGGCATCCTGCAATGTCGCCGCCAGCCGCAGCGACAGCTCTTGCTGGTCCGGCATGGCGCCGAAGAAGCGCGGGTCAATCAGCCCGTCCATGATCTGCGGCTGCCGCGCCAGCATGTCGCCAAGCCTTGGCGCTGCACCGAGCACCAGCGCCACCAGTGCCACCAGATCGCGGTTCTGGCTGAGCAGCGAGATCAGCCGGCCGCCGCGCTGCAGCGCCTGCAGCAGGCGGTCGAAGGCCGCCACCGCATTGTCCGGCTCCTCGGCCTCGGCGAGCCCCGCGATCAGCGCCGGCACGAATTCGACAAAGGCCTGCCGCGTGCTCTCGACCCGGAGCACGCGGTAGTTCCCGGCCATCCATTGCTGCACCGTCTCGGCGACCATGATCGGCTTGCGAAAGCCGAGCTTGCTGAAATGTTCGAGCAGTCGCGGATCGCCGGGGCCGGTGCTGTAGTCGATCGCCGGCAACTGCACGGTGCCGGTCGGGTCGCCCTCGAACAGCCGGCTGTAGTGCCCCTGCACGCAGTGCAGATGCGCCATCAGGTCGGCCGCAAAGGAAGCCCGGCCGTCATAGCCGAGGAAGCGCGAAAAGCGTTCGACCGCCTCGACAGTGTCCGGCAGGCTGTGGGTCTGCTCATCGGCGATCATCTGCAGCCGGTGCTCGACACGGCGCAGGAAATGATAGGCCGCGGTCAGTTCGTCGCGCGCCTCCAGCGTGATCCAGTTGCTCGACGCCAGCACCTTCAACGCTTCAAGCGTCGGCCGCACCCGCAGTTCAGGATGCCGTCCGCCGGCAATCAACTGCTGGGTCTGCGCGAAGAACTCGATCTCGCGGATGCCGCCGCGGCCGACCTTGACGTTGTGGCCCTCGACCATCATCTCGCTCTGGCCGCGGAAGCTCTGCATCTGCCGCTTCATGTCGTGGACATCGGTGAGCGCGGCGAAATCCAGATGCTTGCGCCAGACGAATGGCGCGATCTCCGCGAGCAGCGCATCGCCCGCCCGCGCATCGCCGGCGCAGGGCCGCGCCTTGATCATGGCGGCGCGCTCCCAGGTACGTCCCTCGCGTTCGTAATAGTGCAATGCAGAGGCGATCGAGATCGCCACCGGCGTCGAGGCCGGGTCCGGCCGCAGCCGCAGATCGACGCGAAACACGTAGCCGTCGCCGGTGCGCTGCTGCAGCATCCGCGACAGCCCTTGCGCCACGCGCACGAAAAACGGCTGCGGCTCGAGCCCGTCGGCCAGCACGGTTGCATCGCCGTCGAAGAAGACGATCAGATCGATGTCGCTGGAATAGTTCAGCTCGCCGGCGCCCATCTTGCCCATCGCCAGCACGACAAGGCCGCTGCCGATTTCGGGTGCCTCGCTGTCCGGCGGCAGCAGCCGGCCGCGCGTCACCTCCTGCCGCAGCAGGAAGCGCAGCGCCGACTGCACGGCGGCGACGGCAAGGTCGGTCAGCGCCTCCGTCACCCGCATCACCGGCCAGACGCCGCCGATGTCGCACAGTGCGATCAGCAGCGCCGCTTCGGCCTTCATGGCACGCAGCAGCTGCATCGCGTCGGCTTCGCTGCCGGCCGCGATCACGGCCATGGACGTGCGATCTACCAGCAGCGCCAGATGGGTGTCCGGCGCGCAGCGCAGCAGCCGCAATGCACGCGCGGGATCGGCGCGGATCAGGTCGAACAGATAGGGTGACGCCTCGGCAATGCCGATCAGCGTGGATCTGACATGGGGAAACCGGTCGGCGACAGCGCGGAACGCGCTGCACTGGGCCGGCTCAAGGTCCTTGAGCCAGTCTGCGAGACATTGCTCCGCCTCGGCGGGCGCAAACACCTGGGGGGCGCAGACGAACTCCGCGGCCAGATGAAATTGGTCCACGTCGCCGTTCGCGGATGAGGTCATGCCGACTTCTGTGGCACATTCGACGTTTGAATCGCAAGACCCCCGCCGGGGCCGGCCGGCAGCACCAGTGTCGCACGCAGCCCGGGCACGGCGTCTCCGAGCCTGAGTTCGCCGCCATGCAGGGTCGCCACGGCCGAGGCGAGGCTCAGTCCCAGCCCCGACCCCGGCAGCGTCCGGCTGGCCTCGAGCCGGACGAAGCGCTCCACGGCGTGCTTCCGGTCGGCTTCGGGAATGCCCGGGCCATGGTCGGTGACACTCAGCAGTACCTGATCGCCGTCACGCCGCGCCTCGATCAGGATGGTGCGAAGATCGGCCCCGGCAGCGGCGCCATCGCCGCCGGGCGGTGGCGTCAGCAACGGCGGCTGCCCGTATTTGATGGCGTTCTCCACGAGATTGGCCAGCGCCTGGCTGATCAGTTCGCGGTTGCCATGCATCGGCGCCCGCAGCGCAGTCACGGTCAAAGTCAGGCCATTGTCTTCGGCAAGCGGCTCGTAGAGTTCATGGATACCCTCGGCCACCTCGGCAGCATCGAAGTCAGCCATATTGTCCCGCGCCTGTCCGGATTCCGCACGCGCGATCATCAGGAGTGCATTGAAGGTCCGGATCAGGCCGTCGGATTCCTCGATGGTGCGTTCCAGCGCCATACGGTATTCGGCCTCGTTGCCGGCGGTCGCCAGCGCCTCCTCGGCGCGGTTGCGCAGCCGCGTCAGCGGCGTCTTGAGATCATGGGCGATGTTGTCGGAGACTTCCTTCAGCCCCATCATCAGCGCCTCGATGCGCTCCAGCATGGCGTTGAGGTTTTCCGCGAGACGATCGAGCTCGTCGCCGCTACGCCCGACCGGCAGCCGGCCGGAGAGATCGCCGGACATGATGCGCTGCGTGGTGCCGGTCATGGCGTCGATCCGGCGCAGCACCCGCCGCGCCACGAAGATGCCCCCGCCGAGGCCGAGCACGACCACGATCAGCACCGACCATTTTGCCGCATTGGCAACGATGCCGAACAGCCGCCGGCGTTCCTCCAGATCGTGGCCGATTAGCAGGCGGAAGCCGCTGGATAGCTGCGACACCCGCACCAGCGCGCGGTGGCCGGGAGAATCGGGATCGTCGAGCCGGCGGTAGGCGGTCTCCGACCAGCCGCTGGTGGCCATCACGCCGGGCTCCAGCGAGGCCACGTTGCCGGCGATGGATTGACCTGCCGGCGTGGTGATCAGATAGAGATTGGCGCCGGGCCGCAGCGCCCGGTTCTCGATGGCGAACACAATGCCGCGCAGGCCGCGCCGGGCGAACAGCTCGCTCAACTCGTCCATCTCGGCGTCTACCGTGGTGGTGATCTGGTCGTTGATCAGCCGCCGCGTATTCCAGGCGAAATAGCCCAGCAATGACGCCGCGAACAACCCGAAGATGAACAGGTAGGCCAGGGTCAGCCGGAATGCCGTAGTGCGGACGAGTTTGCCGAATGCCGTCACGAATATGGGACTCTCAAAGACTGCTGCGACCGGCCGGACGCAGATCATGCCGCATCCTATCAGCCACGGCCCCGCGCCGACAGGGTTGGATCATGAGAGGTTCGTAATGTGCCGTCGCGCATTGCCGGACGCGCGGCGATGGCGCCGATAGCCGCGCCCGGCCATCGACAACGACGTGCCAATGCAGCTTAAATGGTGCCGTCGAAATGTAGCCGCGTTGTGCCAATGACAGAGCCGACCGACCACGACCATGGACTGCTGGGCCTCGTCGACCGGCTTTTGCGGAAGCCGGAAAAGCCCGTGCCCGCGCAAACGACTCCACCCGAGGACGGCCTCGGTCCGCCCGTGGAAGCCCAGGCCTCGCCCGACCTGCTGGAGCCCCAACTCACCGCCGAAGCCCCGCGTACCTGCAGCCCGCAAGAAATGGCGGAGATCATTCTGCGCGCGCTCCGGGCTATCGATGGCTGTCCCAAACAGGGCCTCGAAGTGGTGGTGTACGGCTCGAGGCCGTGGAACGCGATGCTGCGCATCACCCCGGCAGCGGGACCGGTCGCGGACGCACCGGCCTGGCGCGCGCGGGTGCGTGCCATGGCCGTAGTTCTGCGCGGACAGTATGACGTGGTGGGATGAGGCGAGAGCTCAACGCAACTGAAGCCGGCTCGATGGATCCACCCGCCGCCCTACTTCATCCCGTCGCGGATCATGTAGCCGGCGCCGCGGATGGTGTGCAGCAGCGGTTTCTCGAAACCCTTGTCGATCTTCGAGCGTAAGCGCGAGATATGCACGTCGATGACGTTGGTCTGCGGATCGAAGTGATAGTCCCAGACGTTCTCCAGCAGCATGGTGCGGGTCACCACCTGGCCGGCGTGCTTCATGAGATATTCAAGCAGCCGGAATTCGCGCGGCTGCAGCGTCAGTTCAGTGTCGCCGCGGGTGACGCGGTGCGACAGCCGGTCGAGCTCGAGGTCGCCGACCCGGTAGCTGGTCTCCTCGGTCGGTCCGCCATTGCGCCGCGACAGGACCTCGACCCGCGCCAGCAACTCGGCAAAGGCGTAGGGTTTCGGCAAGTAGTCGTCGCCGCCGGCACGCAGGCCCTTGATGCGGTCGTCGACCTGGCCGAGAGCCGACAGGATCAGGGCCGGGGTGCGGTTGCCCTTTTCGCGCAAGGCGCCGATCACGCTCAGGCCGTCGCGCTTGGGCAGCATGCGGTCGACCACCAGCACGTCGTAGGCGCCGCCCTCGGCGAGCGCCAGCCCCTCCTCGCCATCGCTGGCCTGGTCGGCGACGTAGCCGACCTCGCGAAACGCCTTGACGAGATAGTCGGCGGATTCGCGGTCGTCTTCGATGATCAGCAGGCGCATCTGGGGAACGGGTTCTGTTGGGATCTTGTGGGTTTCGATCACCATGGCGCGCACGGGCCTCTCATGCAAGGCGCGGGATGCGCCTCGCGACTGGAAATGAAACAGGCGGTGAAGCTGGGGGAAACTTCACCGCCCGTCATGCCTTCCGACGGAGGGGGCTTGTCCTTCGGAAGGTAACTGCAGGGAGCGGGCTTTCACCCGCTCCCCAGGAAAGCGCCGTCGGCGGGGGCGACGATGCCAGCGACACTTCCCATTCGCTAAAGCGTAGGCAGATCAGCCCTTGGCCAGCGGCACCGCGACGAAGCGCGACGAGCCGCCACTGCGGACCCTGATCAGCACGCTGTTCTTGTTCTCGGTGCGCGCCGAGGCGATCGCCTCGCGCACGTCGCCGGGGCTGGCCACATTCTTGCCGGCCACTTCGAGGATCACGTCGCCCTCCTTGAAGCCACGCTCGGCGGCAGGGCTCTTGGGATCGACCTCGGTGACCACCACGCCCTCCTTGCCGGCGCCTGCGACCGTGCTGGACGGCGCCAGCGTCAGGCCGAGGCGCGGAACGTCCGAGCCGCGCGTTGCGCCGCCCTTGTCGCCGCTGTCGATGTCGGCCTTGGCCTCGATCGTGTTCGGCAACTGACCCAGCGTCAGGTTCAGTTCCTTGTCCTTGCCCTTGTGGATCACGTTGAGCTTGACCGAGTTGCCCGGGGCAAAGCCGCCGATGGTGCGAGCCAGTTCGCGAGCGTCCTTGACCGGGGTGCCATTCACCGCGGTGATGACGTCGCCGGATTCGATGCCGGCCTTGGCCGCCGGGCCATCGGACTGCGGCTCAGCCACCAGCGCACCTTCCGCCTTCTTCAGGCCGAGGCTGTCGGCGATATCCTGGGTCACCGGCTGGATTTGCACACCGATCCAGCCGCGGCTGACCGTGCCCTTGTCCCTGAGCTGCGCAATCACGGTCTTCACGGTGGAGGCAGGAATCGAGAACGCGATGCCGACGCTGCCGCCGGACGGCGAATAGATCGCGGTATTGACGCCCATCACTTCACCGGAGGTATCGAAGGCGGGACCACCCGAGTTGCCCTTGTTCACCGGCGCATCGATCTGGATGAAGTCGTCATAGGGACCGTTGCCGATGTCGCGGCCGGAGGCCGAGACGATGCCGGCGGTGACCGTGCCGCCGAGGCCGAACGGATTACCGACCGCCAGCACCCAGTCGCCGATCCGCGGCTTGCCGTCAGCCAGCTTGGCGAACGGGAAATCGCCGCCGCCTTCAACCTTGATCAGCGCCAGGTCGGTGCGCGGATCGGTGCCGATCACCTTGGCCTTGAAGGTCCTGCCGTCGTCGGTGGTGACTTCAACCTTGTCGGCGCCATCGACCACATGATTGTTGGTCACGGCAAAGCCATCGGCCGAGATGAAGAAGCCCGAGCCCTGCCCGGTCACCGCGCCGCGTCCGCCGCGCGGACCGCGCATGCCGGGCGGCAGGCCGTCGGGCCCGTTGAAGCGCTTGAAGAAACGCTCCATCGGCGAGCCCGGCTGGAACGGCGAATCCTCGTTGCTGCCGCCGTCCTCCCTGGAGGCGACCTTCTCCTTGATATTGACCTTGACCGAAATCACCGACGGCTTCACGCGTTCGACGATGTCGGCAAAGCCGATCGGCCGCTGGGCCTCCTGCTTGACCTGCTTGTCGACCTGGGCGTGGGCCGGGGTCGAGAAAACGTCGAGGGAATGCGGTGTCGGGCTGAGGCCGTATGCGGCGACGCCGAGGCCGGCGACGACCGACGCCATCAGCGCGAATTTGCGCGCAGAGAACAGCGAGCGACGGGTCGGCTTGTAGGACGGCAATTCATTGAAATCGGTGGGGCGGTCGGTCATTCGAATTCTCCAGAACCAGAATCAGCGGTGCGGGGCGCAGGCACCTGACAAGTTCGAAGATGGGGTTTCCCGCCTTACCGCGCGCTGGCGGGGGAATTAATGTTTCGTAATATGATGGCGGGTGTGGCGGGAAGTCGCAGGGATGGGCCGGAAAGCTCGCTGCCGACCGTGCGGCCTGCGAAGGCCCTCAGGCTGCCAAACCGGCGAAAGGCAGGATCGCGCAATCCGATTGTGACGGGTCTGTCCTGGCGCGAAGCGATCAGGCCGCCTTGACGCTGACGATGAAGCCGTCGACTTCGCGCTTTAGGGTTTCCGCCTGTCGTGACAGATCAACGGCGGAGTCGCGGGCGTCGCTCGCCATCCGTCCGGTCTCTGACGAGGTCGAGGTGATCTGGACGATATGATTGGAGACGTCCAGCGTGCCGCGCGCCGCATCCTGCACGCTGTTCGAGATGTCCTGCGTCGCATTGCGCTGCTGCGCGGTGTCGACTTCGATGCCGGTCATGATCTCGCTGATTTCCGCGATGGTGTTCGAGATGCCGTCCATCGCCTCGCGGGTCTCGCCGGTGATGCCCTGAATGCTCGCGACCTGCAGCGAGATCTCCTCGGTGGCCTTGCTCGTCTGGTCCGCGAGGTGCTTGACCTCGGAGGCGACCACGGCAAATCCCTTGCCGGATTCGCCCGCGCGCGCCGCTTCTATGGTGGCGTTCAGCGCCAGCAGATTGGTCTGCGATGCGATCGCCTGCACCAGTTGCACGACCGCGCCGATCTTGTCGGCGGCCTCGGACAGCGTGTGGATGGTGTCGCGGCTCTTGCGGGCCTGTGCAGCGGCGCCTTCGGCGCGCTGGGTGGCATTGCTGACGCGCTGGCTGATGGTGCCGATGGAGGTCGTCATTTCTTCGGCGGAGCTGGCGACTGTCTGGACGCTGGTGCTGGCCTGACTCGCGGCGCTGGCGACGGCGTTGGCCTTGGCGGTGGTTTCGTTGGCGGCCTGCGACAGGGCCTCGGCATTGCTCTTCAACCGGGTCGCGGATGAGGCGACGCTGCCGACCACGCTGGCGATCAGCCCGTTGAAATCCCGGATCTTGTCGTCGAGATAGCGCGAGCGTTCGCTCTGGTGCTCGGCTTCCAGCAGCTGCTGTTGCGTAAGCCGCTGCCGTTCCAGGCCATTGGTCTTGAAGATCTCGAGTGCACCGGCCAGCAGGCCGATCTCGTTCGCCTTGCCCAGACCGGGGATGGCGGTGTCGTACTTCTGGTCGGCGACCTCCCGCATGGCGTGGACGATGGCGGCCAGCGGCCCCAGGATCCCGTTGCGAACCGCGAAAAAGGTTGCCACGCAAACGATCAACGCAAATACCGCGATGGCGACGCAAGCCATCAGGAAGTACGAAAATGCCGCATGCGCCTGCTGGTAGGTCTGCATGGCGTGGTCATGGCTGGCACCGCTGAGCGCGCCGAAGTCGGCCGACAGGCTGACGATCTGGTTGTTGAGATACAGGACGGCGATGAAGCCGGTGCCGCCGCCGAACGCCAGCAGGAGCAGCAGCGCTCCCACAACGCCCCCGACCAGAAAGCGGATGGTCAGATTGCTGTTGGAGAACATGGGCTCACTCGGGGCAGGTCGAAACAGGTTGATCTCAGCCTGTTCTTCCAGACAAAGGTCAAGATTCCGTGAAAGCCGGCGCCGTCACGAACCCTGCCGCCGGCTCGCTTTTGGCGTATGTGGGCTCGACCGCGGTGACACCAACGAGGCAGATCTCGGTCTCCCTTGGCCTCACCCGCGTGGACGATGTCCATCGGACTCATCAACGAAAATAAAATAGTCGTGCAACGCTCCGCGCCAACGGCTTCCCCCGTCCTGACCGGCACACGAACCGAATTCGCCCTCGGGCAAATCGCCGGTGGAGATAATCTCTCCGAACCACCGCACATTCAAAATTCCATTTCATTGACGATCATGATGCTGCCGCGCATCATTCGACCATCAGCTTCACCGCAGCGAGCGCCGACAACTCCGCGAAATTGAACCGGTTTCACTGAGCGTCAGCTTCGAAACCATCAGGCAGCAACGTCCACGCGTTGCGGCGACGGCGGCGCCTTGCCGTTTGCAAACAGGAGATACGATGTCCATCGAAAGCGACCCCAATAATAGCAAGAGCAGGACGCTGCTGGATCGACGCAGCCTGCTGCGCGCCGGCGCCGCGGCTGCCCTGGCTGCACCCGTCGGCATCTTCGGCGCGCAGGCCTTCCCGTTTCGCGCCGCGACGCCCGGTATCGACTTTTCCGAATTTCCGATCTGCAAGACTGCCTCCGATGCGCCGGCGCTGAGCGGCGCGCCGCGCAAGCTGAAACTGTCGTGGAACGCCGGCGCGGTGTGCCTCGCGCCGGTGCCCGTGGCGATTGATCACGGCTTCTTCCAGAAGCATAACCTCGACGTCGAACTGGTGAACTACAGCGGCTCCACCGACCAGTTGCTGGAGGCCATCGCGACCGGAAAATCCGACGCCGGTCTCGGCATGGCGTTGCGCTGGCTGAAGCCTTTGGAGCAAGGCTTTGACGTCAAGATCGCCGCCGGCACCCACGGTGGCTGCATGCGCGTGCTGAGCAAGGTCAATTCCGGCGTCGACAAGCTGTCCGACCTCAAGGGCAAGGTCGTCGCGGTGGGCGATCTCGCCGGCCCCGACAAGAACTTCTTCTCGATCCAGCTCGCCAGGCAGGGCATCGATCCCAACAAGGACGTCGATTGGCGCCCCTACCCCGGCAACCTGCTGCAGCTCGCCGTCGAGAAGGGCGAGGTGCAGGCATTCCTGGCGTCGGACCCGATCGCCTATCTCTGGCTGAAGGACACGGCCTACAAGGAAGTCGCCTCCAATCTCGACGGCGACTACAAGGACAAGACCTGCTGCATCCTCGGTCTGCGCGGCAGCCTGGTGCGCGAAGAGCCGCAGGTGGCGCGCGCCATCACGCAGGCGCTGCTCGATGCGGCGATGTTCACCGCGCAGAATGCCGACAAGGCCGCAACCTCCTTCGCGCCCTATGCGCCGAAGAACGCCAGCCTCGCCGATCTCCAGGGCATGGTGCGTTACCACACCCATCATCATCACCCGGTCGGCGAGGCGCTGAAACGCGAGCTCAAGGCCTATGCCGACGACCTGAAGACGGTCTCGGTGTTCAAGCCCAGCACGGATACGGCGAAATTTGCGGAGAAGATCTATGTCGACGTATTCGGAGTCTGATGTTGCGCCGTTCGGCGCGGATCGTGAGACGGTGCTGGCCGCCAGCGATAGCGGCCTGCACATCGCGAGCAAGCTTCGCGCAAGTCATCTTGGCCTCAGCATCTCGGGCCTTGGGGCCGGGTTCGCCTGGCTGGCTTTCGGCCTGTCATGCCTTTGGTGGCCGGACATCGGCGACTGGCCGCGCACCGAAGCGGTGGCTTACACCGCCTTCGCCATCGCGGCGGCAATCGTCGTCGCGACAGCGGCGCGTGAAACGCTCGGCAGGTTCGGCGTGGGGCTGCAGCAGCGCGCGCCATGGTTCCTTGCGCTCGGCCTGTTCCTGACGCTGTGGGAACTCGCCACCGCGAAATTCGCTTGGCTGCCGCTGCCGTTCTTTCCGCCGCCGCAGTCCATCGTCGAGGTCTACACCGACGACCTGCCCAAGCTGCTCGACAGCGTGTTCGCCTCCGTCAAACTGCAGCTCGGCGGCTATTTCATCGGCGCCACCGTCGGCTTCCTCACCGGCGTGTCGATCGGCTGGTCGCGCGCGGTCGGCTACTGGGTGCATCCGGTGCTGCGCTTCATCGGGCCGCTGCCGGCCACCGCCTGGCTGCCGATCGCCTTCTTCACTTTCCCGTCGAGCTGGAGCGCCTCGACCTTCCTGATCGCGCTGGCCACCGGCTTCCCGGTGACGGTGCTGACATGGTCGGGCGTCGCCAGCGTCAGCAGCGCCTATTACGACGTGGCGCGCACACTCGGCGCAAAGCCGTCGTTCCTCGTGCTGAAGGTGGCGATCCCCGCCGCTTTGCCGCACGTGTTCGTCGGCCTGTTCATGGGATTGGGCTCGTCCTTTGCGGTGCTGGTCGTCGCCGAGATGATCGGCGTCAAGGCCGGGCTCGGCTGGTACCTGCAATGGGCGCAGGGCTGGGCCGCCTACGCCAACATGTATGCCGCGCTGATCGTGATGTCGCTGCTGTGCTCCGGCGCCATCACCCTGCTGTTCAGGACTCGTGACCATCTGCTGGTCTGGCAAAAAGGCGTCGTCAAATGGTAGCCCTCGCGCGCGCCGAACATCACCCCGTCACGGCCGGGGCTGCGCTGGATATCGCCGGCGTCAGCCACGCCTTCGATATCGACGGCAGCGTGCTGCCGGTGCTCGACAATGTCAGCTTCAGCGCCTCGCCCGGCGAATTCGTCGCCCTGCTCGGCCCCTCCGGCTGCGGCAAGTCCACGCTGTTGCGGCTCGTCGCCGGCCTCGAGCCGCCGCGCGCCGGCACTTTGCGCGAGGACGGCGCGCTGATCACCCGGCCGCATCCGTCGCGGGTGGTGGTGTTCCAGGATCCGACCCTGTTTCCGTGGCGGACCGTCTGGAACAACGTCGCGCTGGGACTGGAGGCTCAGGGCATCCTGAAGACGCAACGTCACCGCGTCGATGCCGCCATCGACCTCGTCGGGCTGACGACGTTCAGGAATGCCTATCCCCACCAGCTGTCCGGCGGCATGGCGCAGCGCGTCGCGCTGGCCCGTGCGCTGGTCAACGATCCCAAGATCCTGGTGCTCGATGAACCGCTTGGGAAACTGGATTCGTTGACCCGCATCACCATGCAGGCGGAACTGATTGCGCTGTGGCAGCGCAGCGGCTTCACGGCACTGCTGGTGACCCACGACGTTGAGGAAGCCCTGTTCCTTGCCAACCGGGTCATCGTGTTCAGCGACCGGCCGGCGACCATCAAGGCCGATATCGCGGTCGACCGCCCCTACCCTCGGCATCGCGGCGATCCGCATCTGGCGGATTTGCGCCGGCAAATTCTGGGACTGCTTGGATTGGATGCAACATGGTGAGCCGGCTGAACATTCTCAAACACGACGACCAGCGCCTCGACGCCGCGTCGGGCAACCGGGAGAAAGCCGTCCAATTGGCCGCCGGCTTCGCCGAGCGCGCGGCGGCGCATGACCGCGCCGGCAGTTTTCCGTTCGCGAATTTCCAGGAACTGTCCGACGCCGGCCTGCTGGCGCTGACGGGCTTTGGTGCCGGCTCCTGCAGCGTGGACGGCCAGCGCGCAGCCCGCTAAGCTC